>Ga0116231_10006352_pt1 | contig 22625 bp, 19 predicted proteins | sample S1TSphgellanicum_2_FD_89695 | JGI IMG/M metagenome (GOLD analysis project Ga0116231, IMG submission 89695) | Host-associated microbial communities from peat moss isolated from Minnesota, USA - S1T2_Fd - Sphagnum magellanicum MG | ecosystem: Host-associated > Plants > Peat moss > Unclassified...
GAGCTCTGCCCCCCCCCCCCCCCCCCCCCCCCTCCCCATTAAAGGAATTCAGACCAATGGGAGTGCAATAATCCCCACCTACGGGCACCTATTTTGCCTAGTTTCCTGCCTTCCTGTCTACTTTCCTACCCTGTTGGTGTCATCTGATACTGTTGATATCCATTTTTAGGGTTTGGAGTTCTTCATGTTTTTCCACAGTGTATTTTTTGTACGTTTTTTGCTGTGTTTTGTGTGTGTGTGGCCTTGTGAGTGCGTGTGTATTTTGTGATCCTTTTTGTGTGTGTGTGTGTGTGTGTGTTTTTTGCGTGCTTGTGCATTTGCGTATTTTTTTAGTGAGGTTTGGTGTTTTCAAGGCCTCTGTCTGGCGTATTGCATTGTATGGTAGCTGCTTGTGGAAGACGGACGGGCGGGCGGGCGGGCGGGCGGGCGGGCGGGAGGGGGGGGCAGAGGAGAGAATAAGAGATGAAGGAGCCTCCACCTTCCGCGGCCGCGAGTGCAGTTGGGGAGACCGTGAGTAGCAGGAAGAGGATGAAGCCTGGTTCCAAAAATGGACAACAAGTTACGGCGCGGAGACCATCGCGTGAAGAGGAGCTTGCGAGGGAGGCTGTACCGGTTCCTAGGCTCCAGAAGACCCCACATGCGGGTCATAAACCAGAGAGCTATGAGGATATGGAGGATTTGGAGTATCCGGCATTATTGTACAGTGTAATGGAGCAGCATTTGCCATCTAATTGTTTAGGGGCGTCACGTGAGAAGAAGCTTGCAATGCTGGAGCGTGTTTTGGCCAAGTATCGACCTAACGGTGAGCGGGCAAAGGTAAACCCTAAATTTCAGCAACCTCGATATATTCAAACTCGATTTTTTCCAAGTGAAGTCTGAAAGATTTCTCAATTAGAGATACATGAGAAAGGAAAAACAGATAATAGAATTGTTGAGTGGGTTTTTGTGCGAATTCTTGAACCTTCCAGTAACAGAAAAGAAAGCAAAAAGAAAAGAAAAATGTGAAGGATAATTAAAGAGCACACGATGTTTTCATGAAGGCAGTAGGGTTTCAGTATTTTGCATTTTCCAAGACTGGATTCCTCAAACTTGACATTGTCATACTGGTTGTAGTCACTCTCTCAGATGAAGAATCCCTAAGACAGTCACTACACCACTATGTTGCTGTTCTTTGTTTTCCATATTTCCTCCAGGTGTCACAGGAATTGCATGAATGCATTACAACCAGGGAGAGTTGCATGCTCCTGTTCCAGACATTTCCAAATCCCTAATTTTGATTTTTAGGTCAGTTGGGTCCATTGGCTATAGAGGAAAATGTATGAATAAAGAGTAAGAGGGCACAAAAGTAATTGATAGTGGCTTAGAATAGAGGATATTCACTTCTCAGTTGTGAGATCTGGCCTCAAATGAACACCAGGGGCACGGAACCCTAAAACATCATGATGACTCATGGTAAAAGCAATATCCCCTTTTCTAATTCACTCCAATGCAGAATTTGCTTCTAGAACCTGTTTCCTATATGAAGTGATGTGCTATTGTGCTCTTTTTTTTTGTGACAGCAAGCCAGTGTGCAGTCTATTGGTTACAATGGTCTATAGTCTATATCCACTGTGTGGGGGAGCTGATGAAGTCAATGAGTAAGTTGTGATAGAAAAGTCATATTGTACAGATTACTCTCAATGGTCTCTAAAGAATTGAGGGACTGTCACTGCTGTTTATACTGGTAGTCGTATAATTCATTTTGAACTTGTTCTTCCCTTCTGTGTATTTTCTTCTTGCCTGTTCTTTAGTCCTTGTCTGGTGTTTTTCTTTTTCCTAATTTTTTTTGGGCCTGGTTCTGGTTTCTTTTAATTGTGAACATTGGAGATTTCTCCATACTCTTGAGAGTTGCCATTTGTCTGTTGAAATTGGCCAATAAACCTTAGACTTACACCTAGAGCTTGAGACTCCAGGAAAGCAAACTACAATTATGTTTCTGATGGTATCCTGGTGGCTATTTGATTTAATTTGTTCTGTATTATGCCAGGGAATAAGTCTGATCCACCAGCTCAATGACATTTTCTTTAGGGAGTACAAACACTTGGACTGCTGTGTTGGGTTTTCTCATGGATTTTTTTCATTTTGTGTACATTAGGGTGTTGGTGTGCACATGATCACATCCTTTGGTTGTAGCCAAAGATGCTAAACTCAATATTTGTTTTGATCAAGCTCTTCAAAGTTACTACCCACAAATCTTTAGATGAGTATGCAACTTAAGAAAATGCTTGACTGTATGGAGAAGCTCACAAAATGACCTTAGTCAAATCTGGAAAAGCAAGTAACAAACATCATGGATGTGGCTTTGTGGCCTTGAAAGTGTTGTGTGTATCAATGTTGTTGAAACTCTAAAGACACAGTGCTTCATAATCATAACATAGTTATACCTGTTGCTGTCAGGGGTTTGCTGTATACATGATGGAAGGGATTGGTTTTTCAGTCCTGAATGGTCAAAGTTCTGTATAGAGAAATACATGAGCCAACACTCATGAGTGCTGTAAGATGGTCAAAAGGTTTTTGATTGAGACTTGGTGGTGTGCTTCATTTGAGTGCAGAAGCATCAGGAATACAGAGAGAGAATACGAACAAATTATCAGGTTGTGCCTTTTTCATCATGTTCTTTTGCAAAAGGGATGGATATGTGAAGGTGTTTGATGAGAATTCACCAGTTGTCAGGGTATTACAGGGAGACATGGACTGTGGTCATTCTGTCATGTATACTGAACTTATGCTTTACCACTGCAGCCACTGCATGAAGACCTCTATAGTTTTGCTCCAGAGCGATTCTTTGTGGGTTCATTCTTGGATGCAATCAAGGATGGATCAGAAGCTGCCCTACGTCATATTCTGATTGCGCATTCCCCAGGCGTTTTTACTTTCAACATGCTGAAACCTGCCTTTTGCTCCATGATGTTGGAGGAGGTGCGGGCTTGACCAGAATTATTTTGATTGGAACTGTTGAATTAATTCATGGATGGCCTGCACAGATAGGGTATATGTGTGCCATCTCTGTGTCTGCCACCTGGAAATTCAACCTGACATGGTGCTCTGTGTACAGGTTGAACATTTTGAGAAATGGGCTCAGGATGCAAAAGTCAAAGTTATGCGGCCCAATACAATGAACAACTATGGGGCAGTGCTAGATGATATTGGGATGGAAAACATGTTAAATCAGCTCATGACCCGCTACCTGAACCCCATGGCTGCTGGTGCTTCACTGTCCTGTCTTTTTGCAGCACTCTATTTTGAACCTCTTGTCTGTCTCTTGTTATTCTCAATTCCATTTTGTGGTGTTTGGATCTTAGGCTTTCTTCTTCCCTCTCTGAAAGTTACGTTGTCTTGTCAAAGTGCAGTGTTATTTCCGAATGTTGGTGGGTCTTCTCTAGATTCACACCATGGTTTTGTTGTGGAGTATGCCATGGACCGTGATCTTGATCTTGGTGGGTGTCACAATCCTTGTACTCTTCGAATAGCATGCCCCACTGGTTCACTGCTACCCCCCCCCTGCTCCTCCTCCATCTTTCACCTATCTTGATGGGTGTGTCTTTGATCTGACATGTTGAAACATCTGCAAGATGAACCCTAGCTGCAGGCATCCTTAGGCTTCTGCACAATAGTTGGTGACTAATTATCAGCTGTAGAAGGCAAATATATTGTCAAATCTTCCTGTAGAACCTACCTGCTTGCAAATTTCTGCTATGTTTTGTTGTTTTGACTATTGTTTTTATATGTGTTGATCATCTGGTAGGATGTGGAACCATAATTGACAAGGATGTTGACTAAATGCTGATGTAAGTCAAGCTTGTTTTATCTTTCAAGGATTCATGATCCAAACTTGAATCAACTATCTGATCCATTCATCAGATGAGGTATCAATCTGTGGTTGATGTAAGGAAACTTTGATTTCATCTCTTTCTGCAAAAATTGCATCCTTAATGTTCACTATTTTCATGCATTGCAGGCTTTCACGTTGATGACTCGGAGGTCACCCTTAATGTGTGCCTTGGGAAACAATTTGACAGTGGTGAACTTTTTTTTCGGGGTGTGCGCTGTGACAAGCATGTAAATGGAGAAGCTCGACCTGAGGTTAGGCTCCCTGCCAGTTGATGGGAGGTTTAGGACCTAAAATTTATCTTTGCTTTCTGTGTGAACAAGGTTGAACTTAATAATAGTCCTTTCTTATGTGTTCATCAATGATTGTAGGAGGTGCTGGAGTATTCACATGTTCCTGGGCATGCCATACTACATGCTGGCCGCCATCGTCATGGTGCTAAGGCCATAACTTCTGGCCAGCGCACCAACATGATTCTTTGGTGTCGAAGGTGAGATTCTCGGTCTATTTTCATTCTTAGATTTCTGTCTTGATATGATGTCAAGTGTGACATTCTCACATCCGCTTTGCTAGCATCAAGTGCTAGCCAAAACCATGACTAAGTCTTTCCCATTGCTCCAAGAAATGACAGAAACTCAGGATACAATTGATTTGAACAAATTTGACCCAAGTTTTGAGTGGATTACTACTTTATCTACAACCACTATTGGGGGACTGATGAAGACGGTGGGGAGTAATGGCAGCTAGTCACTGCCATGCATGAAGGTGATGGTCTGATTCTTTGAGAGTGACACTCACAAGGGTTATGATGCACATATTCTTGTCATTGACACCAAATTTGTTTACTTACCTTACATGTATTTGTGTAGCTTCTCTGTGATTGCATTGATGGTTGCTGGCCTCATACTTCCCAGATAATTGACCACACTATTTGGTGTTAGATCCTTGGTGGTTCACTGTGGAAGCGCAGCCTACATGCCTACTAATTGGCTTTGTTGGCAGTTCTGAGTTTCGGGAGTTGAAGAAGTACCAGCGTGATTTTTCAAGTTGGTGTGGAGAGTGCCTATTGCGAAAGAAGGAACGCAGCCGTTGTCTTTCAAGTGCAAAACGACAGTTAGCTTCCTAACAATGCTAGTATGCTCGATGGCAGGAACATGGCATTTCATGTTTCCCAGTGTGTGTACATTGAAACAAATTGTGGACTGAATGGTTTCCTAACAGAGGCTCCTCTTCCACACATTGTCAAATGAGTTCATAATTGTAAATTAGGCACATGTACATTGGTTAGATTTATTTCGTAAGCCCTTTATGCTCATGTCTGTCAAGCTTGGGCAAGTACTTCTTTTGGACTCTAGTGTTACGAAAGCCTTGATTGTATTACATTTATTCCTTTCCATTCATTGTTCTTTGATGCATATGAAGTGTGGTGTGAAAGCATCTACCTTGATCTCTACCCTTTCTACAATGTGATTATTCCCATATTTATTGGTTGCAATTGGTGGATTTGGAAGCATCCAATCAACTAAGTTGATAGAATGGTACACCAATGGACATGCTTTTTGAGTTCTTCCACTTTTGACCCCTGTATTGCTAGTTTCTTTTGACCAACTTAAACATAGTTTCAAAGTCCTTTGACACTCTATCAATCATTTATGTGTCTTTTCAATGCTAGGTCTTTTGTTAGTTCCTTACCATTGCATAGTTATATTAAACTCCTTTAATTCATTGATTCCATGCAAAGATAGTCATTCCCAAAATCTGAGCATTCCTTTCAGAATTGCAGACGAATTCGCATCCTCATTTTCGTTATTATTTTCATTTTTGTTCCAACATTCATTCTCCCTTTTTGTCTGTTCAGAAATTCTAGTAGCACTTGAGTTAGCATCCATGTGTAATAAGCTTGACCCATGTGCTATTGTTGGGGCATTGCCAATCCATCTTTTATGCCCATTTTTTTCTTTGACTTATGCCAAAAGACAATGAATTCAGTGTCATCCTCCTCCTTAGAGTTATTGCCCTTTCATCCATCTTCGCACACCAATTTCTTTTCAAAATCATTGTAGTTGTTTGCCTCCACATGTCGTGTGTCTGTTTTGCAGGAGCTTACCCAATCCTCATCGTTCTTGGAGTCTTTTTACCAACCCAGTACACACACCGAGGATATCTCTTGATCCCCTCCATATTGCATGCAACTCATAATTCATCTTCTAGATAAAAGCTCACAAGATTTCCATGGATACAATTCATGTTGGCTATTGGAATTGTAAGCAAATCCAGCCAACTAACAAATCCAATTGCCATAAAGAAGATCAACTTCAACTTGTGAAACAAGGCTGAATCAACAAGAGTTCACCATGGAAGGTTCTCCCGTCCTGTTGTCTAAATGATGTCCGAGTAACATGATTGTATCAAATGGAGCCAAAGTTGTAAGGTCCCAATTTGAGTCAAGGTTGTTAGTGTCCTTTGCTGTTTTGCATATTATCCCTTTTTAGGTTTCGAATCATCCAGTCAAAACTTAAGTAGGACATTTGATTGTGGCAATGTCCATTTAGGTTAGGGTTATAGCCTTTGGGTGAAGATCAACACATCAAGACAATAGTTTGAAACATCTTGTTTGGCAGATTGGGAAGTTGAAGCCATGTTACTCTTAGATACTCTTATGGTAGTGTTAGTTCAACACATACAACACATTGACACATAATGTGATGGAATGCTTTTTAATGGAAAGTTGCAAATTATAACGTCTTTTTCCTGCAATTTTCCAGTACACAAATGCTTGTATTAATATCACCATTTCAAACTCTTTTCATGAAATTATTTATAGTTGGTGTCCCTGACTATTTGAGTTCTGTGCTAAATACATTAGGACAATGGTGCGCACCCAAAGGCTAAGGGTGAGAGATGAATTGACCTAAAATACTAGAATTCTAAGAAAACAATTGTAAAAAAAAATTAAATCTCAATGTGTACCGTGTCGTGGCATGGTTGGAATTTTATTTGTTTGAACATGTATAGCTCAACATTGTTTTTAAACTATGCCTTTCAATTGCCCTAAAATGTCTAGTTTAGTGTCAACATGTTAAGTCTTGGACTTGCTAGGTGGAAATGTTTATGGCTATATTTTTTTATAAAAGTGTGGGAAAGAAAAATTGCCTCAAAAAATTTAATGACCAAACACATTCAGACACATTTTTCCTTTGAAATGTGTACTAGAGGTTCACAAATCAATGGACATCTCAAAGGGCAATTTGGATCAAAATTGAATCTTTGATCAAAAGCACCACCTTAAGGATATATTGATCACCAATTTTCCTTTATTGTTGGCTAAGGAATAGATAAATAGATAAACCTGAAATTGCTTGAAAAATAGACGTGATGATGCCGATAAAGCAAACCTTTTATAGCTTTGGTGAGAAGAGGAGAAATAAAACAAACATGAAATATAAACTACTAAGCTTCATTTTCCCTACTTATCATGAATTGCTAAACATATTGGAAAATTGTGAAATTGCTTGAACATTTCTTATGGTTCAAAGCAATCTAATCTATTCATCCATTTTTCAAGCACCCATTTTCCAACGAAAACATTCTTAAATTGCTTGGATGCGTCTTATGAATCAAAGTGATAGAATCCATTCATTCATTCGTTCATTCATTCATTCTTCAAGCACCTATAAATGTTGTCAAATTGCTTGGATGTGCCTCGTGGATCAAAGCAATAGAATCCATTCATCCATTCTTCAAGCACCCATGTTCGAATCTAGATGTTGTCAAATTGCGGCGATCAAAGCCTTATGGATCAAAGCAATATGATCTATTCATCCATTTTTCAAGTACCAATTTTCCAATCCAAATGTTGTAAAATTGCTTGGACATAGATGATGGATCAAAGCAATATTATCCATTCATCCATTCTTCAAGCGCCCATTTTCCAATCTAAACTTCATAGATACATATTGCTTCAACATGCCTCATGGATCAAAGCAATATTATCTATTCATCCATTGTTCAAGCACCCATTTTCCAATCTAAACTTCATAGGTACATATTGCTTCAACACGCCTTATGGATCAAAGCAACAGAATCCATTCATCCATTTTTCAAGAACCCATTTTTCACTCCGAACATTGTTAAACTGCTTGAACATTCCTTACAGATCAAAGAAATATAATCCATTCATCCATTTTTCAAGCACCCAATTTCCAATCTACTCATGATTAGAGAGAGAGAGAGAGAGATGATCTATCTCCCCAAAGATTAAAAAAAATGGGCAAATCACTTGACATCAAGTCTACTAGCAGCCCGAATACATTCAACATGGAACAGGTAATTTGTTTTCCATAAGCCTAATATTAAAGAGGAGGCTGAACTTATTCAGTAAGTAGCTAATTTCAAGCAGTTCTATTGCTCCAATCGTTAGCTATACATTACTTATTGTTATCCATTCCAGTCTGTAAATATGTTATTTGAAGTGAAATAGTCTATCTAGTCCTGAAAAGTCTGTACACATAGTTACTGCTTCGAGTTGCAATCTGCAAATATGTTATTTGAAGTGAAAAAGTCTAGTCCTGAAAAGTCTTACCAGTTTTCATTTCATTCAAGTGATGTGCACTAATTTATCTGTCTTCCAGAACACCGACAGTGTAACTCCCATGAAAACCAATCAACCATGTCTGACCTTGACAAAATTTGCATCCATGACCTGCAAGGCAATGTCAAAATATCATTTGCCTCATATTCCTGATTGTTCAGAATGTTGTGAAAGCATCATCTCTGGTCAAATGTGCTGCTGCTCATCTGATTTTGCTGCATACCAGCTTGTGAGCTGAAAAATTGCTGATCAGTCTCTAGTCTCTACCAGTGATGGGTGGGTATTTGATTTTCTTAATAACCGCTCATTCATGGTTTTAAGAAAAAAATTCAGAATCAGAGAACCACCAGTTCTGTGTATTTGAAAGAAAAAAATCTGAATCAAAGAACCACTGGTCCCGGTATTTCCAAAACCTCAAAGAGCTGCCAGGTTTCATGGAAGAACTAGCAGTTCTCTGGGTGGTTCTTTGACTTTTTCAATTCTTTGAGAATGGTGATTATATATCCGAACTAGGTATCATGCATGCCACTATGCAAATCAAGTGGGCGTTGTTTCCAATCTGGCTTTACTCTCCTGGTTGAATAACAAGACAAGGATGCCAGTTTCTTGAATTTCAAAGATTCCTTGAATTATAAGAAGACAGGAAGACATGACACATGAAAGCAAGAGAGTTACTTGATGTGATAACTGATATGCTTCTGTCTGAAGGAGTGAACATCTCGATTGTAAAGTTATAGAGGCACATTCTTAATTCAAAAATCCTCGACATCTGCACAAGCCAAACCCCAACAACCCCGTCAACTATTAATAACTGTCAATTTACCACTTTTATTCATTGCTTTTTGTTGCATATACCAGTTTTCTTTCTCATGGACAGACATTCTTAGTAGAACAAGATTGCAATGAATATGCTGAGTTTGCAATTAAAACCTGGGAGAAAATGGACAAGAAAAACACCACTTCATATTGTGATTTTATCATATTCATGGGCCTTCTATCTGTATCAGAATCTAATGAGCAGCAAATTGGGAAGGATAGTTACCGTGGTGTGCGACAAAAGCAGGGGATTTTGTTCTCCTCAATAGGGAATTTGTAATCATAAGTGAGCTCCTCACCAGCTGAAATTGCACGCTTTGAGTAAATCACCACCTTTTTCTGGCCTTCTACTGATATAATCTTTGTGTAACAGTTTGGCTGCACAACATGTAGCACATGCTTTTCTCATGATTTTCCTTTGTGAATGAAGAAAATGCCAAGAGATAGTGGAGCAAAAATTCATGTTCAAGGATGATCTTGGAGCACCCAACTATGAAAGAGCAATACATTAGAAATCCATTAGAAATAGCATCATTTATGTTGTTACACAAGGCACAAGGTCCAGGGTACAAGGTTGAGGTTGTAGGGTCTGGAGTTGTTGGCTAATGGGTTCATGGTTAAGAGAAAGTTAAGGCTCACATGGTAGGTGATGTAACAATACAACAAGAAGAAATCATAAAAAGGAGTTGTCATTTGCACATTACTGTTGTGCAGATAACAAACTGAGAGTGATGCGAGAGTTTAGAGTTCAGGCTTAGAGCTTACATCACAAGAATGGTTGATGAATCTGGCCAGGCCACCTCGTCTTGTTGCATCCACCTGTATGAAAGAGAAATTCATCTGATTTTCTGAGTCCACTAATAGCAGGATAATCTAGATACTGATCAGACGACTGGCAGCTTATAAAACTCCAGTTTGCTCTTATTTAAGAAGATTGTTGGATTTTTGTGACAATACATACATGTATCGACAGAGAGGTGAGAGAGAGAAAGCACCACAATGTCATCATCAACACGGAACAGATAACTGCTGCCAATTCCCAGGGTTTCATACTGATGTTCCCGTAAATCTGAGACCTGCAAATTGTTGACAAAAGAGTTGTCCTGCTGCTTTGGGTGTACAACCTTTTTGCATTGATGTGATATGACATTCATGAGGGAGCAGAAAAAATGAAAATGCCATTTCATATCTCAAAGAGGCAACACACAAGAAATGCTTAAACATGAAAAGACCTGAAATCACCACAATTAATCCCCTACTGAGTTTGAAGGGGAGAGAACCTGCCGTCGAACAATCTCACCCACATACTCAATTACAAAGTCCCCCGCATCAATGTGTTCCAGTGCCAGTAATCCCCAGTCATGGATCTTACTATGTTGAAATCTCAGCCGCTTCTTGCGAGCCTATTCACAGTGCCCAAGCATCATGGCACTCTTCAGATGTATCTCAAAAGCTTACAGAAACCACCTGATCTGAATATGCAGAAGAAGTTGAGTTCAGTTGAGTTTGGAGTCAAAGAAGGCATAACCTTGAGCTGATTGAATTTCAGCATATCAGATCCCTCTGCAGCAATAACAAGCTTGCGAAGAGTAGCCCGGTTTGTGCGAGCAGACTGAAGGTTGTTCACAATACTTGAGCTGGAGTGCTGCAGGAATGTGAGATTTGTAGGCTCCTTAAACCCCTTGAACAATCTCCGCTTGGCTCCATTACGAGACCACTGACGCCACACCCAACCTTCAATGGAACACCGTGCACATCCTTGTGATCTTGGACCCACCAAAGCCTTTCTTTGGCTCCTCTTTCCCACACTGCCTTTCAGCTCAATACCAGGCCGACATTCAAGACTTGAGCCATGAGTGCTTTCATTTACAAACCCTCCCTCACTCACTGGAACTGGAGTCATAATCTTCCTGGAGGAACATTTTCTCAGCCATGGTTTGAACTGTTGAACTGCATCCACTTCTCCTCTACTTGTGACTTTGCTGCATTTGACCGCAGTTGAGAATCCCAGTGTCTTCTGTGAAGACCCATGCTGTGAAGACACTGCACTCAGGCCAAGAATGTCCATCATAGCTCTGTCTTTCAGCCTTCCTTCTTGAGCATTCTCTCTCATTACTCTCTCAGCTTGCTCTTTTCTTAAGAGAGCATTCTCCTTAGCTGCAGTACTCTTAGATTCATAATTCTGCCTTGAATTTCTCAGGACCCTATTTTTTGCTGTTGAAGGCGTGGCAAGGTTTCTGCCAGACTCCCTGCCTCCTCTGCTCTGAAATTGAGAATTCTTGAGCACACTGATAGAAGTTGTCATCACCTGGTTTCCAAAGCTTGAAGGCATGGCATCATTCCCACTAGCAGGTGGAATTGGAAGCTTCAAAGAAAGATCAGGGCTAGTGGATATTGAAGTGTCCACAAAACTGCTTGTCTTTGGTGTATCCTTTTCTGCCTCCATATGTTTCTTCCCAGGGATTGTTCTAACCACACAGCCCTTTTTCCTTTCGGCTGTTACACTATCAAGTCTTGAGCTTCCTTGCAATCCAGGTTGCTGCAATGAAGGGGGCAAACAAGTAACTGTTTCTCTTGCCCTACTTGCAAGAGGCTGAAGTCTGCGCTTTTTCAGCAGTGGTGCACTTTGGTCATCTACCTTCAGACCCTCCACTGTAGCTTCTATGCATGAGCGGTTTCTGATCTTTGGGACATTCAAAAATTTTCCTGCACATGTATTTGCCTTTGCTTTCCTTCTGTTGAGCCGCTTAAGCAGTCTGTTGGTGAACATGGCCTCCTCAGTGTTTCCTGCCAAAACTAATGGTACCTGATTCTGTGGTTGTTTGTGTTCATCAATTGTTCTTGAGTTCTTCAGATGAGAATTCCTCAACATGTTGCTTTTAGCATTATGCGGTAGCCTTTCAGAGTGTATGGCTGGATTGGCTCTACTTGTGGCCTGAGAACTGGATCTCTTAAAAATCATGTTTTTAGCTTGCCTGATGCCCATGGGTTGCAGTCTCTCAAACCAAGCCATAGAGTTCCTCTTCTTTCCAGCTATTCTCTCTGCTGAAGTTGGCTTACAGCAGGGAGATGCAGCACACAATGACTGTCTGTTCTTGAACTGGGATCTCTGCTCATGCACAGCTGGGTCTTGAAATGGCGGTGTCCTTCCTCCCAGGGATATGGCAGCAGATTTCACTGGGATCTCCACCTGGAGATGCCTTCTGAAACCTGAGCAGAAACCACAATAATACAGGAAAGAAAACACTTCAGAAGCTATTGAACTTGTGATGTATTCTCTTCACAAGCTCAGTAACTGGGTGTCTAGTAGCCAGCTCTACACAGTGAGAGCAGGAGTTTTTCTCCAGAGAGAATTACCATGTAGTGGTGGAGCTGTTAATCCAGGGGATTTTGAGCTACATGTGCTCATTACACCTGCTGGGCCAAAGCCTGGTGGAGGACTCAATGATAAACTGGGAGTTTGTATTTTTCTTGATGTCATCCATGGAACTCCACCCTACAACGGAATGAACAAAACCATTAGAACAGAACTGCATTGTTATGAGAATCCTTCCTATCTGAGACTCAAGTTTTGTTTGTCATAATGGAGTTTCCAGAAATGGAGGATCTTGACAAAAGGTGCAGTAGGCAGAGGAGTTACCTTGTGTGAAGGTGATGCAGTTGCAACACCACTGAAGCCTGGAGGCATAGACTGAAATGACAGAGATGGAAGCTGATTATATGATATCTGAAAGGGTCTCTGCAAAATGTATAAGACTCAAAAGACTCTTACTACCTTTCAATATCAAATCTTTGTTCCAAAGAAACAACCCATTAGATCTAAACTCGTGATCAAATCCAAAAAAGTTCAAGCTATAAATGTTATAAAATTACCAAATATGATTTCTTTCCAAGCAAAGACAGCTCCTTTCTAGTATCCACAGACTTCCTAACCTTGTGAAGAGCAGATGTAGGACCCAAAGGTTAGAGGATTGAAATTCATGCAGAAAAAAATGATGCACACATGTGATGGTTGTCCTCCAATACTTGCCTGCATTGAAGGACTTGCCATGATTCTTTTCTCTGAGTTCAATGATTCAGGTTGCTTGCCCATGATCCGCGGTTGCTGTTGTGCATGAGCCCACTCACGGAGAGGCTGGCTGATGACAGAATCAAGGAAGCCCTTATATGCAGCTTTGATGGTGACTGCATGAAGATGTTGCTGGACATACTCGAGAGCAACAGCTCTGGGACTCTTACCAAGGGAGCTGTTTCCTGTGCTATTTTCACCTCCCTGTTCTGAAAAGCTGTGATTGGTCACCAAGGTGTGCTCAAAGATCATGCCCCTTTCAACTAAAACCAACAATTTGTCCAAAGGGAGAGGTGGAATCTGGGCTGGAATGTGGCAGATCTAAGACACAGAAAACAAAGATTATCATGCACAAACTCAGATTGGAGCAAACATTTAAAACTTGCAGATGCTACACAAAACTTCATCCAATTGAGCTGAAGCATTGTGTAGGTGAGATGTGATTAACTGAGATTTTCACAAACTCAGGTTTATCATGAGAATAAAAAATAGATGGAAAACACATTGAGAGTCAGCTGTATGAGGGAGGCAGTGACTATGTGCAAACTTTCCTTTCAGTTTATACAGGTTAGTCCTCTGTTTGATGTGGTCTAAAGGGTGGAAAAACATATGGGTGTTTAGGATGAATGAAGAAAAATTCTATTAACATTATTGCCTACAGGTACTGAAGTACTCAAATTTGCAGAGTTGAGAAAGTGGGCTTCATAGCCCAACAATCACCTTGAGAGAACCATAGAGTTGACCTGCATGGAACCACTGCCATAGCTGCCACACAGTGAATGGTCCCTTCATGCTGCGATCTGCCCCTTCATATTCCCACACAGGTTCCATCCATACCTGAAGCAGCATCAAAACCTTCCAAATGCTCAGTGTATGCTCCACAATGCCTGGGAGTTTAAGGTCAAGGTGGATAATTTGAAGTGAAATCAGACCTGGTCATGGACACCTGTGCTGGGGCCAGGTCCTCGCATATCCCCTGCAGGTATTGTTTGTCTGGGTGGCAGATAAGCACCTTGACAAGAGTCTGCATATCCTGTATTCAACACATGGTGCATACCCACCCTTGATTGTTCCAAGTGCAGCAAGCCTGGAGATGCAGATGTAGTTTTCAAGAACCCTGAGGAGCTCAAAGGAAATGACTGGGTTGTTGATTGTATGACTTGAGAAGTGCCTCCTGGCACCGAGATCACAGGGCAGCCCTCCAGTGAATTCCCTGGCAATGCAGTCCTGAGTTGTGCTATCCCACTGATGGGCTGCTGTGATTGATCAATGATACATGCAGAGCATGACTCTAGATTTTCAATTACTAGCTTCAGCAGAAATGGTCCTGTGTATACACCTGATTGCACCTGATACATTGGGAGATCACTTGACAAAAACCCAGTTGCCAAAGCTTTTTGTAAATGCTCTAGTTTGTAGGGTCCACTTAAGCTACCATTAACATCATGATAAACCCACCCATTTGCAGCTCCAACAGGCCCTGCACATGCTGCATTCTCTGATTCCACTGTCATTTCTGGTTCAGGCTCATATGTCCTGCATGATTTGTTTCTCCTCCAAGGCCTGGAAGAGACATTCCGTTGGTTAATTCCACTCACATGTCCTCCATCATCATCATGGTCTCCCTGTCTATCTGCAATACTTCCATGTCTGCAAGTGTCAACATACTTGCAGCTTGACTTTATACTGCAATTCAACTCTCTTTCATCAATTGTTTCTTCAATTTGCACTTGCAGCTGATGGGTTCTCTTTACTGACATACTGTCAGCATAATCTGAAGCTGAAATGAGTTTTCTATCCCTGGTATGCTGCTGGCCTGTGTGACATGGCTTGAGAACAGAAGAGATGACTGTCCCTTCAGTGCTGCTTTCACCCAAGTGAAGCTCCCCGACAACACAATCATCCTGCTGATTAGCCCTGTCAAACATGGATGGGGGCTCACAAACCCTCCACATGGTTATTGGGCATCCTCCAGTGCATCCAGAGTGCAACAATTCCTCAACAATATCATTCTCTTGCTCATCCAGTCTTGCCTCCAGTGTCTTCTCAGGTGCAAAACATACTCCACTACTTTGCAAGCTCTTACTGAACTCCTCTTCAGGCTTCTTTACAACCAGGGCTTGTGAATCTACATGCATGTCAGGTTTCACGCTCCTCATTGACTTCAATTCTTTACTAAACTCCCTCTCTTGACTGGCTAGATAGGACTCGGGCATGTTTGACGCTTCAAACTTCTTGACCTCCCCTTCTTCAGTTCGAGTCTGATTTCCGCAAGGCTCCAGGACTTGCTTGTTTTCAAGAATGTTGCAGCCTGAAGTTTTTCTACCTTGTGGGTCATCAAATGTGACATGCAAATCTGACAAACCTTCATAGGCAACCTGGATCTGCTCTCTCCTATAAAGTTCAAGCATAAAAATTCAGATTAGTTCACTCTCAATGCTCTTTTGACCGTGTGAGTTCTTTGCAAATTTTTATGTCATGTTCTCCTTCTCCCACAGACAGGTCTGTGCATTACCCTTATCACAAAAACACTAGCACATCTGCTTTTGTGGAGCTGATCCCGTCCAACAGATGTGATAGTTTGTTAAGCTGGATAACAGAAGTGGTTTACAAGTGGGTAGAGGGGGATAGTTCAAGGAAGCCCTGGGAAACACCTTTGCCCATCCTCATCAGCATCAATATTCTGCCCAAGAACATGACTATGTTCTGGAGCTTCTTCATGATGAAAAACTGGGTGTGAACATTTGAAGCCTCTTTTTCTGTCAAAACCCAAAACCTCTTGATCACCGCTCTTAGTTTCCACATGTCCTTTGGCTCCTTCAGATCTGCTATTGAGGACTTCTTCATTGGATTCTTGTACCCCAATTCCATCTGGATTCACTTCAGTTGCAATCCATTTCTCATCCTCTATATCTCTGCCACCAGTTGTTGGAACATCTGCTTTTCCGGGCTCAAGCTTCTTTGCTTCACCAGCATGGATATCCACCTGCTGTAAAATGCTGAACTCACTGGTAATGCATTTTTTCTTCATGTCCTGCACATTCCCTGTAGTTGCTGCTGTCTCTGACATGTCTTCTGACCTTTGGCACCTTGGATCATTGGAACTGTCAAGATCCATATTACTGCCTGAAACTCTATCATCACATACTTCTTGCTTGAAGTCACCTGCCAAATCTGGTACAATGTTCTGAGCTTCATGGATCCAGGTTGCATTGAGCTTCAAACTCCTGCTCTCAGCCTTGGAGTTCTCCAATATTTTGTTAGGTGGGAATAGCAAGTTGGCCTTCTCTTCCCCTGCACTTGCTTGGTCTTTGCAATCATGAGTTTTGGTCTTGATCTCATCTGTTGCAACAGTGTGTTCCATGGCCTACTCCAATATCACAAAGTGTGCACCATAGAATAATCAGTCAGCATTGCAGCTTCAGCATAGCAATTTACACACAGTCTGGTTGCAGACTTAGCACTCACCTAGTCTGTGAATATTTCAGCTCAGTTTCTGCAGGAATACAAGAAAGCCTTCACATATAGCATATGACACAATAAACCCAGAAAAGTTCAGCAAGCTTACAGAACTGAAGCTCTTCACAAGAAAACTTTACCACAAAAATCACAGGAAACATCTATAAGCTTTTGAGCCAAACTCTCCACAAGAAAGTCCAAAGCTTTCATGTACTACATACAAAATGAAGCTACATATATAATTTAATTTTCAACAATCAGACCTTGTGCTTTAAAATGACTCTGACTGAGTTGAAAAAAAACTACAGATCCAAGCATGTTCCAAGCAAATGTAAGGAACAATCTATGAAGACACAAATCCTGTTCCATTTCATCTGTCATGGGTCTTACTGGGTATGTTTCACAGAGGCTGTCTTCAAAGGTGTTATCTTGCTGATCTTGTGTTGAGTCATGGCACTTGTCACTTCTTTGCAAAAAGCTGCTGGGTTTGAGGGGTTGTCCCTGTAACCCACACAATGGTTGCCCAAACAGAGATCTGATGGAAGTCTTGTACTCGCCTGTTTCCTGTTCAAAATCAGATCTCCACATTGTAATTGGCCTCACTCCTTTCTGGATTTCATCTGTTGGAAATCACCAGAATTATGTACTTATCAAAACCTAAATTGAATACAGCAATGACAATGACTCATATTAATAAGAAGGGTCACTGAAACAAACAGAAGGAAACAAACCTGCTGTATATGCAGAGAAATTCCGGGACATTCTTCAGTAACCCCTGGTGGAGGTGGCTCCTCTGGATATTGAGAAGTGACAACAGATCCAGTGGGAAGATTATCCCATTGCAGACCTGTAAAAAAGGAGGCAAGGGAGTTATTGAATATCTGCAAATCCAAGAAAGTCCAGTGGAGCTGCAACACATTGAAAGTTGGTGAACAATGGAGTCATTAGATGCACCAGTGTAGACCAAACCCAACCACACGTATTGTACATCTAATAACCTGGAAAGTATAGGCTTGCAAATGAACACCTTGTGTTTTCTGTTCTTGGGCCGCATCTATCAATGTCATCTGTTGGTTTGACTCCAAAGATCTAGTCATAGATGAGCCACATCTCATGTAAGGCTTTGCTATAAGACAAGTAAATTGGAACACAACAATGAATGTCACCTTGCTGTCATCTTAGTGAGAGGGCAGGTCATTGTGTATTTTAGCCTTAGATCCTCAATTGATTTTGCAGAGGAGCAGTGATTCCTTGTGACAACTGAGAATGTGATGAAAGAGCTATGACATTTGGACTCTCTACCCTGGAAGTCCGGCAAGAACTTGTGTTCTGATCATATGTGCAACATCTAGATTGGAGAAGATGATTATGTGAACATCCAAGCACTTATGAGGTAGTTCAGTCTTACATTGGGAAGTCTTTGTCTGCTGTGTTCCAAGAGCACAGCCCTGCTGCCCAACCAACTTCATGGTCATTTCCCCCTTGCACTGGCAAAACCTGTCCATCTCCACTTCCAAATCCTTGAACAAAACTTCCACAGGGTGTTTCCAGTGGAAATACTATTCCATCATGCTGTTGCCCTGGATAGAAATTGCAGCTCCTTCCACATTCTCTTCTTGCTCTATCCCTGCTAATTGCTGCAAAGTGCCGCTCCAATGGAGTGGAAGCAAACTCTTCCTGAGGATAGGGAGAGGCAGTGTCTGCTTGTGCATCGTCACTGAGACCCCACCTGCTGATAAGGTATTGTGCATGTTCAATCTGCTTCCTCCCCCAATCCTGGTCACACAAGAACCCCCTGAGTCAACAAACTGTTATTGAAGATTGTACCAACAATTGCTACCAATCAGCTGTGGACTACTTTGCACCCTTGGGAAATATTCACAACAGAATAACTATCAAACAGTCAATCCAGTGTGACAGTTAGCCACAGAAACAGCTACCATCCAAATACAGATCAATTTCCAAAGTGTAGAACCTGCACAGGAGTTGTTGCATTATGGTATCCAGGGTTCACAACACAGTTCTCATAATCCGTGTTGCTTGGCAGGAAATAGTTTTGCTCCGCATAACCTCCCTCGAAACCATGCTGGAAACCTTGCTGTAACATCAGTGCCTGAAACAGAACCGCCAGAAAGCAATAGATGACCACAAATTTGTTTGAGGATTCTGACGCAGTGTCTGTGGCCTTTTGCAGCATAGGGATGTTATTCCTTCTACAGTGCAGGAAAACATCACTCTTCAATTATGGACTCAGGAAGTGATGGATTTATCAATAAGGTTCAAAAATCAATAGTGCCTTATCTGGCTCTGGTGGTGCCACTCCAAAGCAGAAACCAAAGATTTGACCTTGGAAATAACAATTTCTCAAGGGACCCATTGACTTCAACATGGAAAGGGTGAATCCTCAGCAAGAACAAGGCTCCCCAAAAACCCAAACTGAAAATTATTCCTGTATTTTGATTGCCTAAGCGCACTTTGTGGACTGTACATCAAGACTCCAAATCCTAATGACACAAATTTCCTCTTACACAAGACTTCCACAATTTTTCTGTAGATGATGTAGACAACATAAGATTCTGATCAGTGTTGACACTAACGTAGAACCACGTGATTCTGATCAATTTGACACCAATGTCAAAGCATTCAATTCTGATCAGTTTTGACACCAGTGTAGAAACTGCTATTCTGGTCAGTTTTGATGCCAAACATAGGATTCTGATCAGTGTTGATGCCAATATCTTCTTTTCTTCTTAGACCTGAACATCATGTGGACAGAAAAGCTCTCAAACTGAAAAATCCAAATGTCCTCTGCACTTTTGAGTGTAACATCACAACAAAACAGAGAAGAAGCAAAAGATGGTGCTGCATTTTCTTTTGGCCTTACCTCAGGAGCTTGAGTGTAGTAGGGAGGAGACATAGATGGGGAAGATGGCTGCCACACACACCCGTGCTGCATTTTTCATGCAAGGTTCCTGAAACCCACATCCCAACTCATTTCCTCTCATATCACTTCAGAGTTCTTCACAGCCATGAGCAATGATCGTCAATTCAACCAATCTATCATTCATGTATCCAATTTCTCTTTATAATCAATTCACTATTGGCAAAACAAATGCAATGTTTTGGCAAATCCAAAACCCACCCAAAAAAGAAAAAAACAGCAAAATTTACTGCTGGAAAAGAAAAACAAATGTGATTTTGAAAAAGATCCGTCAGATGACTCTCACCAAAACAATTTTTTTTTCACACCAAGAATGATTGCAGCAGGCATACAAAACATTGTCATGGTTGTAGGTTTTGTTTCTTACTAGTCTGCAGTTGTGAAATCAAAATGGATCTTCTTCTTCTTCTTCTTCTTGATGGTTGAAAAACTGGAAAGCAGATAATAAGATACGAAGTGGAAAATCCGCCAGATCCAAACAGCAACCGAAAACAAAGTACCAGCTCTTCTATAATACTAACAGAGAACCAGACAGAATTGAGACACAAACAACCACCAAGATTGATACGGAAAAGATGGTTTTCCTTTGAGAAAAAGCGTTGTTGTTGTTTGTTTGTTGATGATCGAAAACAAAATACCAGCTCTTCTTTAGTTCTGACAGAGAACCAGACATAATTGACACAAACAACCACCAAGACTTACTGGGAAAAGAGCAGCAGCAGTAGTAGTTGTTGTTGTTGTTTGTTGATTGGTGATCGAGAAAAAAAAATACCGGGTCTTCTTTACTTCTGACAGAGAACCAGACACAATTGACACAAAGATCCACCAAGAAGACTTACTCGGAAGAGATTATTTTATTTTGAGAAAGAGCAGCGTTGTTATTGTTGTTGTTGTTGTTGTTTTTTGATCGATGATCGAAAACAAAATGCCGGCTCTTTCTTTAGTTCCGACACAGAACCAGACAGAATTGAAACAAACAACCACCAACAAGACTTAATTGGAAAAGATGATTTCTTTTGAGAAAGAGCGTTTTGTTGTGGTTGTTGTTGTTGTTGATTGTTGATGATGCAAATGTGGCGATCTGTTGTTGCATGCACTCTTGATTCCGGCAGCAAAAGATTAACACAAATCTTGTGGCAAGGTAGAAACACAGACAAAAGAAAGACAGAGACACAGAGGAAGAAGAAGGGAGAGATCAAGATGTGCAAACTTCGGGAGCAAAAAAAGGTCGAGGAGAGCTTCGTCGCCACGAACTTCTTCGCGTACACAGTTCCGCGTATACGCAACAGAAACTACGGTTTGGTAGGTAGTATTTTTGGGGTGTATTATTTGTGTCCTGTACATGGTATATAAGTAGAGTTGCCCATTTTGGTACCTCTGTACGTGTACCATGTACGGATAACAAAGAATACGGCCCCCAAGCCGTAGTTTCTGATACCTACTAAACGGCACTGGTGTAGAGGTACCAAAAAGCCAAACTACTCTACGTATATACCATGTACAGAAAAAAAGAATACACCCCCACAAGTACTACTACTACTACCAAGCCAAACGTTTCTGATACCCGTACAACACGGGTGTAGATGTACCAGAAGGCAAACTCTACGTATACCATGCACAGAAAAAAGAATACACCCCCACAAATACTACCCGCCAGTCCGTCGTTTCTGATACCCGCACAACACTGGTGATACACCAGTGTTGTGCGGGTATCAGATAATACGGTTCTGTAGAATTTGTGGGGCGTATTCTTTTTTCTGTGCATGGTATACGTAGAGTTTGCCTTCTGGTACATCTACACCCGTGTTGTACGGGTATCAGAAACGTTTGGCATGGTAGTAGTACTTGTGGGGGTGTATTATTGGCTATATCCTCTTATGGATGATTGCCAAATTGTCACCTTGGCTATTCACAAAATTGGGGAAAAAAAAAAAAACACCATTGAATGTAATATTGGCAATGATTAAATAAATCATTCAATTTGGTTTTATATAACCTTTAGTGAAACTCCATGGCCAAGGGGAAGAACCTTGGATTTATCCACGGTTATATATAGTGTCATTTTTAAAAAATATATAATTAATTTGTAATGCTATTAAAGTATTTAAGGAGAAATAGTTCATATAAAGTTGAAAACATTCTTCTTTATTTTTTAATTTTCAAATAGATGAGAAATGTGAATTAAAGCTTTGATCATTTTCTTAAAATTATGATTTATGTTCTATTTTAGCAATTGATGTATTGAAATTCAGTTTAGGAATTTAAATTCAAATCAATTAAAATCTAAAGAATTATATTCAAGGTGCATCCAATGTTTTATTAGATATTTTATTTCCAATGAAACAAAATTTCCACAAAATCAAATTCCATTTTTCTCTGGTCAATTGATGATGAGTTGATGATCATCACTGGTGGTGCACAGCAGCACCAAGGACAAATTGTATTTTAGTCCCGAAGGAGGAAACTGCATATGTTTTTAGCCAACTTCAAAACAGCACTAGCAACATGTGCACACAAAGTTGAAGATGAGGATGATCTAAGTCAAGAAAATTTCGCTGCCACAATTAAGATGACAAGGATACTACAGTCAAGAAAATTTCACAACCATGATTGCAGGTTCTTCTTGAAGCATTGAAATGCAGAGAAAGAAAGTAGTACATATAATTGTGAATCAAGACTTGTGCAAGTTGAAAATTTTCAATGGTCGAATTCCCTTGAGAAGGGCTTCAGAAAAAGTGTGATTGAATAGCCGCCATCCAACACACACACACACACAATTGAATTCGAGTGCACCAACCATCCAACACACACATACACACACACACACACACAATTGAATTCGAGTGCACCAACCATCCAACACACACACACACACACACAA
>Ga0116231_10006353_pt1 | contig 22624 bp, 20 predicted proteins | sample S1TSphgellanicum_2_FD_89695 | JGI IMG/M metagenome (GOLD analysis project Ga0116231, IMG submission 89695) | Host-associated microbial communities from peat moss isolated from Minnesota, USA - S1T2_Fd - Sphagnum magellanicum MG | ecosystem: Host-associated > Plants > Peat moss > Unclassified...
AGGGGGAGGGGGGGGGGGGGGGGGGAGAGTGGGGTGTAAAAAAAGAATTGGTGGGGGGGGGTTTTTTTTTTTTTTTTTTTTTTTCCAATTCTGTGATGTTGCTCAAGTGCAATAGTCCATAAGTTCATTTAGCCAAATCTGGCGATACTAAAAACATGAAAGTATAAAATCTTAAGCACCCTTGCATGTTGTAGGCAATCATGACGATTTTTGTCAAAAATTTTGAATATTTTGAATAAAAAAAGGAATTTCTGGCAGAATTTTCTTTTTTGAAAATATTTTTCTCAAAATGGCGAAAATTCGCCACAAAAAAAATTACTGCAGTGAGGAGCTCCCGAGTGAGCAAGCACGGCAAATGAGGGGCAGAGAATTTGAGGTGTGAAAGAAAACTACTGAGGTCCTGACTGCCGAAGCGTGGCAAGGAGGGGCGGAGAGAAATTGAGGTGTGAAAGAAAACTGCTGACCGAGGTCCTGAGTACGTGACGAAGAGTGGCAAGTGAGGAGCGGAGAGAATTTGAAGTGCGAAAGAAAACTGCTGTGAGTGACGAAGGGTGGAAACGAGGGGCGGAGAGAAATTGAGGTGTGAAAAATGAGGTCCTGAGTGACGAAGGGCGGAAACGAGGGGCATAGGATTGTGCGTGGCGCTCTGGTGATGGGCCCCTCCCCCGGTTCTCTCTCTCTCTCTTTCTCTCTCTCTCTGTCTGTCCGCGCACAGTGGCCGTTGCTGCTGCGTTGCAGCAATGCGCGCACAACAACAGACGCCATCGACTGCTGCTGCTACTGTTGCTGCTTCCTTTGTCCTTATTTCCTCTGCCCGATTGCTGCTACTGCTGCTGCTGCTCCTGGATTGGAGTGTTTTGGCGCACGCCTTTTTTCCTCCTCAGCTGCTTTGGGATATCCACCTCCATGACACTTGTTGTGGAGGAGTTTGGGAGCTTGTGAGATTCGGGAGTGAGAGTGAGAGAGAGAGAGAGAGAGAGCTGGAACATTTCTTGCCTCTTGGAGTTTGTCCTGCTGCTGCTGCTCTTTCGTCGTCCCCCTTACTGCTTCTTCTTTTTTTTCGCGCTTTAGCTCCTTGTTCGTCGTCTTCTTCATCTTCATCTTTTTCCTCACCGTGAGCGAGATAATATGCATTTGGCGGGCGGGCGTGCGTGAGCTTGTGGAGTTAGTTTTTTTTGATCGGATGCGTTCAATTTGGGAGAGGGAGATGGAGCTTTGCAGAGACAAGCAGTACGTGAAGGATGCACTGGAAAGGAGAACGTGCAGGAACCGAGACGGCTAATAGGAGAGAGAGTGCCTATTCTTTACGAGACTGCGCATCTTTTTCCAACTTCTCTTGTCAACAAGGTGAGAATGTTATTCTTTCTTCTTCTCCTTGTTTGTATCTTTTGCTTAGTACAGAAGCAAGCGGAGTTCAGATAATAGGCTTCGTCATATAGCGCAGTTCTAGCGCTCTATTTTGATGATGGTTTTCCAGTGAGTGTGTTTTCCATGAAACATTTTGTGAAGCTTTTGCTTCCATCTCCTTTTTCTCATTGCGAAAAAAAATCATCATCGGCTTCACATTGCAACGCATTACTTCCCATTTCCTCACTTGGTAACATACAATTCCATTTCCTGAAGCAAAGCAAATCAAAGAAAAGCAAGAAAGAAGCACGCTCATCTTTCTGTCGCTGTTGTCCAGAAGTGTGTACCTATTTGGAAATTTGTCTGACGAGCCAGAGTCTGGAACAACAGGAAGAGGAGAAGGACATGGGGTGCTCAAGCTCAAAAGTGGAGAATGAAGAGTTAGTTTCCAGATGCAGGGCACGAAAACGGTTCCTGAAGCAGGCGGTGTACAAACGGCATGCTTTTGCAGCTTCTCATGCTCAGTATGTTGTGGCATTGAAAGGAGCTGGTTCTGCCTTCAGGCAATTTGCTGAAGGAGAGGTGAAGGATCCATCTTTAACTGCTGCGTTGTTTCTTCCAGAGACTCTAGGCACTCCACATGGCTTTGAACTTGCGCCTATTGCAATGCCGCCACCACCACCGCCCATGTCTCCAACCATTTCACCGGTCTGTCCTACTCCTCCTCCCCCTCCTTCTTCTCCTCCTCGTCTTGAACTTCCACAGTCTCCTCAGAAAAAGGCTTCTCCACCTCCTGCTGCTGCTGCTGCTCCTCCACCAAAAAAGACGAACCCTAATGGAGTCCCGAATGGGATCCTCAAGGCAAAGTCTAAGGAGACTGTCTCCAGCAGCAAGCCAAATAGGTTTCCTGAAACTATGATGATGACAGTAGAAGACAACTACCTGAACTCACCACCTCCTCCCCCACTTATAACACCAATCAGTTTTGAAGAGGATTGGAGGTATGCTCGAGCACCACCACCTCCACCTTCCCCACCTCGAGCTGGAATGCCGCCTCTTCCTCCAACGGCCCGCAGTAGCTGGCAAGACCTTTTTCTTGACCCCTTTCGCCCACAACCATACCGTTCCTCATTCCAGTACTCTGAGCAACAAGATCATCAGCAGCAGCGACGAGATTTACATCAGGAGGAGCCTCGATTTCAAGATCTAAACCTAAATCAGCTGGAGGAAGATATTCCAGAGCTAGAGGATGTCGATGATGAGGATGATGACAACATAGATGGACCCCCTCCTAAGGTCAGTCATCCTCTCCTTTCATTATCCAGGAATTTTATCCATGCAATGGATGGTTTTTTGGTTCGTTTGATGAAACTTAAATATGTTGAGCTTTTGCTGTGCAGGATTCAGATGATGAGGAGGAATTGACACCCCAGGAAGTAAATCCCATTGTAAAGAAACAGCCACAAACCAGTGTACAGCAGGAAGCTGAAGTGCTTCCTAAGCCTGAGGAAGTGAAGGAGAATGTGAAGGTGGATGAAGAGACGGCTTCAAATGAGATAGTACCTGTTGCTCAGGAAAAGGTAGAAAAGGGCATCGTAGAAGCAACAAAAAAAGAGCTGGCAGTCATACCCCCTGAGAAGTCAGGTCGGGACTTGCTTGAGGTGCTGAAGGAAGTGGATGACTTTTTTTTGCGTGCTGCTGACAGTGGGGAGAAAGTCTCCCAAATGCTTGAGACAAAAAAGCTGCATTATCATTCAAGCTTCTCAGACAGTTTCAGAGGTGAGCTTGCATGCTTGACCTTAGTTCTTGAAGTGCTTTTGCCTCACTTTGCTTTCTTTTACTGCAAAATCTCAATATTAGCTGAATCACACATTGCTTATCATGGCGGAGAATAGAAAAGCATTTGTATCATCATTAAGTGGCTTATCAAATGTTGTTGGCATTCCAGGAGTGGGAGAATCAGCTAGGATGTTAAATGCGTCCTTCCGAAGACTGTCCTCAAAGCCAGCAGAGAGGCCACCCCGTCAACATAGAAATGGCAATCACATAACTTATTATAGTGAGGAATCTGCCAGTATATCAAGTGTTCGAAGCCTTAGCAGCTTGAGCATTGCAGCATGGACAGATGATGGTGGGTTGACTGGCAGCCATGCCTCCACTCTAGACAGACTTTATGCCTGGGAGAAAAAACTCCATCTAGAAGTCAAGGTCTGTTTCCTTGAACTTCTTTTAATCTTTGACACCAATACTCCTATGTAACATTTTCTTTTCCATCTTGAAGGAAATCCAAGGTGGTAGTTTGTTTTCAGGATCAAACCATTCCTGATCCATACTTGCAGAAAAGTTGATGCAAATGCTTGATTTGTTGTGAAACAGGAGGCAGAAGCGCTGAGGATTGAGTTTGAGAAGAAATGTGCTGTGTACAGAAACCAAGATGCAAGGGGTGAGGATCAACAAGTCATTGACAGAACTCGGGCAAATATTAAAATGCTCCAGACTCGTATGGCAGTTGCTGTAGAAGCTGTGGAGAGTGCAGCTGCAGCAGTCCAAAGGCTGAGGGATGATGAACTTTACCCACAACTCTTGGAACTCCTTGAAGAGTACGTCTCTTGCTTGCAATAATAACTCCCAATTTAGGCAATTACCTGGGTTTTCTCCCATTTTCTTGCGCTTTTGCAAATCAAGCAAAACTTTGAGATCAGGTTGACCTTGGAGAAATGGTGTGCATTCCTCAAATTTTAAAAGATGTTATTTAATCACTTTTGGAGAACATGGAGTTATTCTGAAACAATTTTTGGGTATTGGTAAATGTGAGACTCACTATAGAAGTGTGCCAGCCTTGTTGTTAGCTATCAACTGTGGGGGCTTAGTTGGATACAGTTTACATCTTGCAGTGTTCCCTTTTATCAACTGCCGTTGCACATCTTGGACATTTTGTCTTATCACCGATATTATGCATTGGTTATTGAATGACATTCACATCCAAGATTATCAAGCTTATCTCTTTGACAGATGGGATTTGCAAGGACACTGCTAACTCGCAGAGTTTGTGAATTGCTCAGGTTGATGAACATGTGGAAGGTGATTTCAAACTGCCATCAGTCTCAGATGAAAGCTGTTGAGGCAATGAGGAGGCTCGACAACTCTGCTGCCTCAGAGCCAACTACAAGCTCTCATCGTCACTCCACTGCCCAATTGGAAGCTGCCCTCATGACGTCAGTAAACTTTTATGCTAAGCACCCCAACTTTCTTTCTTCCAGTTGTCTTCCTTTCATACTGTGCACTTTTGATAGTAGAAAGCACCTCTTGTGGATGTGACACACCCTCCCCTTAAGCTGATTGTGCTACCCAGCTCAAAGCAATGCATCAGTCAGTGTGAAGGACAAAATTAGTGCTTGCTCTATATGTTATGCTAGCTGAGTCTCAGATAATCTGCATTAGCTCTAAATTGTTAAGATAAGACACTCAGTCAACACATCTTAGAGCCACACCTGCATCTGCATTCTCTGAGCTGCAATGACCAAAATATTGTTCTATGGGCTCATAAAATGTCCTCATGGATTTGTTCTTCTGAGAAGCTACAAGTGTGCTGTTGAGGTTCACTGTTAAATGCTCCAAAAGGAAGGTAATCATTGTGTTTTTTGTATGGCAGGTGGGTTGAATCTCTGAGCAAACTAGTGACTGCACAGAGAGAGTACTTGAAAAGTTTGACTGGCTGGATACGGTTGAGTCTCATTCACTTTGTGGAGCCAGAGAGGAATGGATCACAATCCCCAGACCGCTCCCTGATTGACAGTGTGAATGCAAGTCCAATCTATGCATTGTGCCAGCAGTGGCAGACTGCAATGGATCAGATGCCTGACAAAGTTGCAATTGAAGCCATAGCAGGTTTTGCTGCAGTTGTTCGGGAAATGTTGAGACTGCAATATGAGGAGCTAAGGATCAAGAAGAAGGTGGAGTTCTTTTCACGAGAACTTGAGAAGCGTGAATTTTCTCTTCATAGTTCATCCATGAGAGAGCTCTCAGTTCGGCCTCCACCATTGCACTCTCCAATCCACAGCACTAGTGACACTGGCTATGAAGACAATTTTGACTTTGTCAGTAGAGGGGGACCTGAGGTTACTGAAAGATGGCAGCGAATGGAGGCATCAAGGCGTAGGCTTGAGGAAGAGGTAGAAGCAGAGCGCAAAGCTCACATTGACACTCGAGCTTACACTCTCAACAGCTTGCAAACAGGCCTTCCCACCTTGTTCCAAGCACTGGTTACATTCAGTAATGTGGAATCTGAGATCTATGAAAGGCTTCATACAACAGGCAACAGTAGAGACTTGGCCCGCATTACCAACAGTTAAAAACAGTATCTCCTCTCTTTCTCACCATGCCCAACTCACTTTCCTCACTAATTATGCAAGTTAGGCTTCAAATTTTGAAGAGCTTTCATATGGAGCAGCTAAATTTGGTTATCACCAAGCTCCTTTTTCAGTTTTGGGCCTGTAGTCTTTATGCAACAGTTGTATATATACAAAGTCAAGAGTAAAGCTCACAAGGAATAATTTGTTCTTGTTGTTGCTCCCCTAGTGTGTTATTGAAAAAGTGTATATTAATGGATTGTTCCCAGTTTATCTGCCAGTGCAGTCTCCTTCGGGCCATTGATACCTTGCAAGATATATCACCAACCTGAAGATTCTACAACCCTGCCTGCAGCCAGAGAGGTAAATACACAATACTTAAAACCATCAGTAGTCAGAGAAGCCTTTATCAACTTCAGTCAATACAAGAGTGGAATTGAGTTGGTTCATTGTAGGTCTGTTTGGATCAGTACAAGCTCCATCAAGATAAGGTTACAGGTGGAATATGGAATACTGAGGCAGAATCAGAATTGCTGCAAGAAGAACAATGCCACCAAGAGATGCATTGCTCTTCTTGCAGCAGAAAATTGAATTTTTTGAAACACATGCTCTCGTCTCCTCTCACAAACCCAATTTTTGTAGCAAGTCCTCACTGCCACTCTATTGCTCATGCCTCAGTTTTTTTCTTCTTTCACCTCCTATTACTGAATAATCCCCCTTGCAGAAATTTGAAGATCATATCCACTTTCACTCATCAGCTTGCTCCATCATTGCTTGGTGCCCTTCACCTTCCTTACTCCTTCAGCTTGAAAGCTCCTTACCAAAAGGAGAGTACCTCCCTGAGCTATGCAGGTTGTCTCCTTGTAGTCAAAACCCTATCACTAATTGGAGCTACAAAGAGTTCTGTCCAATAGGCTGCATAACCTCACCAAACATGTAACCACTCCCTTGTCAAATATTTGTGGGATGTTTGTGTCCCACAAACAACAGCTCAAGCTGCAGCCTTGAAAACTTCTTGTTCTTGACATGGTCACTACCAAATCTTCTCATCTCCATCCTACAACAGAAAAACTCTCAACCCCGCTCTCATCAACATCCTGGTCAATTCTCCCATCTTTATATTCCAAAATCTTGGAAGGCCTTTCCCAACTTGCTACTCCATGCCCTTTTCTCTACACTGGGCATCTCATCTTAACCCAGCAATTTGTTGTCAGTACCACAAACAATTCTTCCACTTCCTGATGGCATATGCCTTGCAGCACGACCTCTGTTGGGGCTTCTGCTACAATCTGTAAGAGCTTCTACAGGTCTGCAACCATCCACATCTTCACCATCTAAGCAGCTAACTAGTCTTCAGAGGCATCCTAGTACTCAAATGCCTCACACAAGGATGATAAATTGTTGTCAGCCGTCAATTAGGATTTCTATGCACAAGTATCATGTAAGGTGAGAATTGTGCGCTTCACTGGAAACCACATCCAAACAAAATTATGGGTAATTGTAAATCCGAATCTGTTGTATTAGAGAATGGGTGCACACCTGACACAATTGACACAACTGACATAAACTATTTTGAAATTGATTGCTTATGGTTAGGCATAGCAACTATCATTTTCTACTCATCTTTGATTGTCTTGATTAACCGTTCAACCAAAATCCATTGCATTGAGGATGTGCAGGTGCTGTATGTTGATGTTATAATATCATAAAAACCTCCACTCCCTTGTGGAGACCCTTATTCCAGTAAAGCCCATGGCCTTCAGCTTTACCCTACACATAATCAACACACATTTCAGAGAATTCAAATCACCATTCTAATTATCATTGTCAGTCAGAATGTACTTGGGCACTCCACAAGCCTGCAAATTACTTCACTCTCCAATGTTTTTGTAATTGTTAGGCCCCCCTGATCAGCCATGGCCTTTGCCTCAGCCCACTTCAAGTAGTGGTCTACTGCCCCTAATAAGATGTATTCGTTCCCATCCTTCATCTCTAGCAATGCAGCCATGCTGTGTCCAAAACTGCAAGGTGGTAGAAATATCACACACTGGAACTACAAAATTCTTCTATTCTGGACCTGACCAATCCAAGGCTTCTAACAAACTGAAGTTCCATGCATTCTTGCACTTACCTCTTTCACCATTTTTGTTCAATCGTGTCACAAGGAGTCTTTAGTGATCTTCATCTAAGGTATGTTTCTCCCTGTAATGGCCCGGCTCTTGATGGATGTTGACTAATAGGTAACTAACTCCTTCCACTCCTCCAAAGGGGGAACCATCAAGCCTTTGCAGAACAAGCGGCTTGTCCTATCATGGCTCTGCCCTTTAAATGACGTTCATAAGCATGATAAAATATTCAACATACTAAATTGGACACACGTGGTGGTAAGTTAGCATGATGAAGCCCAAGTGGATCCTTCGGTTATGTTGGAAAAGTTTTCATAGGGGACTCCGCATGACCCTAAAATGTAGGGATACCAAACTTTGGCCCATTTCTGGATGCATCACAATGTCTCTACCCTGAAGGGCAGAGCCAACAAGTGGCTCATTGCATAATTCCTCTACCCTGTAAACAGCATCCAAAAGGATGATAAAAATATTCAACATACTAAATTGGAAACACATGGTGGTAAGTTAGCATGATGAAGCCCAAGTGGATCCTTTAGTTATGTAGGAAATATTTCTATAGTGGACTCCATGTGACCCTAGAATGTAGGGATATCAAGTCAGCCTGTGTCTGGGTGCATCACAATGTCTCTACCCTGAATGGCAGAGCCAACAGATGTTCACCTTCTAAGTAGTAATGCAACACTCACTTTCTGATCTGCACTCCTTTTCTAGGGGTTCACAAGAATTTGGCAATTGTCCAAACCTCAAAGTTTCCATACATAAGGATCTAGCACCAGCAGCATGTACATTAGCACCAGCACTACAATCTCTGCACTCTGAGGCAGTATCTTCACGTGATGTCAGGTTTGTTTGAATTGAGGAGTCTTCCGGCACAGAAGTTAATCCTGAGTTTTCTGGAAGGTACACAAGCACACTGAACTTCAGCCCTTTTTTTTTGCTATGACCATGATTCCTTCTGCAGGTAAGGCAGAAGCAACCAAATGTGATTCATGGGTGTAGCCCTTCAAATCTTGCACAAAAACTTTTAATATGATCAAACAGAGGATCCTAAAACCAAGATCAAATGTGTTTAAAGTAGGCCATGGAATGGGCTGGATTTTTAAATATTTGAAATGGGTTGGACTGTAATTCTAAACTGTGTTTAAAAAAAACCTTAACTTGAAAGTTATTGCAATCACACATTCATTCATAAGCATGTTTGAATGGTTATAGAAGCTGTAGCAGGGCATAGTTTAGAGTACACTGATAATTTTAGGTGCTTTTCTAACTAGTGTAAACATACCCCCCCACCCCCCACCGAACATCACACGGTGACCAAGCACCCCTCCTGTGCAGATCAGTGCCAATGAATGAACGCACTCATTTTCCAAAGTGTTTTAAAATGACCACCCAATTCCCGGTCTTGAAAAAATGTGTTCAGCCTTTTTACATTTTACACCTGGACACTTGATTTTATTGCGTGATTTTGGGTGTGGGAAAGTTCACTTTCAAAACAATTGTGTGCAGTTTTGGGTGTGGGTAAATACATCTTTTTTAAAAATGTCACACTGTTATGTGTAGTGTGTTTGTGTGGTGATACGAGAGGACCAGCACATTGGAATGTGTTGATAATGTTCCGTTTAGGGATAGTTCACCCCATTTTCACAAAACCAAACTCAAAGAAAGAAAAAGATTGTTTAGTTAAGGTGTGGGACCAACACTTTCTCATGTACAAAATAAAACAATACTAAGGGTTATAATGTGCGGTTTCGGGGTGGGATCCAGAGAGTTTTACAAAACAAAACAAAAAAATCAAAGAGCAATAAAACTTAATGCTTGGTTATGGGGGTTTAGCCTCATATTAAAGGGCAACAAACTGCTCATCAATTAATCCTAAACCTCAATGAAGATACAATGCATAAGGATCAACAAAGGACATAAGATCTTTGAGGAGTCTAAAGAGGCACATTTATTAGTCCCCTAAAGGAGAGTCCTTGAAGATTCCTAAAATGCAAAAGCAATTTGCATTTCCTCCAAAAACAACTTAGCACAAATCAAAATATGAACTTAACCTAGGCTTACATCATTTTTCACCAAACAATCTCTTTCGAAGTATGTCTTTTCTACAAGCCTAAGTAAAAAAGCAATTTCAACTCTGTGCTAAATTCCTAGGTCCTAGTGCTACAATTTTAGGAAATGCAAATCTACCAATGAAATTAAAGAATGAAAGGTCAAGTTTGAAGGTTTACTTACAAAGTCAGGTCTGAGAGAAAAAGAAGAACAAAAACTAATTTCAAAAGTAGATTTGAAATAGCTAGATTTGCAAGTGAAATTAAAGTGCCAAGTAGATGAGCAAAACCAAAGGTTCAAAGGCAGATTTGCAAACATTATATCTCAATGTCAAAGTAGAGCTTGTAGAAAATGCATCAACATAAAAATTCTAGACAAAAATTATAGATCAGATTTACAGTCAGAAGTTCAAGAAGTATCTGGATTATTGTTATATCCAAAAATTCATAGTTTGAAATGTTGCATCGAGGACCTTCAAGAGGGCTAAGGATTAACTAAGTCATATCAATCACTCTTACATTTATCTTCCAACTACATGCACATCAACACAAGACATTGATTTAGTATGGGATGATTTTTCATAATTCTATAATCTAATCTAATCTACTTTAGTGTAGCATTCCTAGAACATGCCATAGCAAGATTCCCAAATTTATTACACTTTCTGGATTACTGGGTTGTTTATAGGAAAAAGAAAGGAATACCCTTGGTTGGGTTAGAATGCACTCCACCAAGTTGTTGGAGGCTAGGACCAAGAAGTTCAAAGCAATCATGAACTTGACAATCCTTCGTAGGTGACAGAGCAACATGTTGGATTTGCAAACAACAAACAAGGATAAATTTACCCCCCACAACAAAGAAAGAAAATTTTCCACCTTCTCCTAAGCCACAAAGCAAGAAATCAACGTAACTAAATTGAGTGCCTTCAACAACTAGAAGAGGCATGTGAATAAATGAAACCTTTGAATTAACAATGGATGTTGTTGAAAATGGGACATATTCCTTACGAAGGGCCAGTAGGGCATGGAACATTCCAATGAGTTCCATTTCTAACCACCTAAATGAAAAAATTAAATCAAAGAAAACAAAGCAAGGAGACGTCCTTATTGAAGAAAAGGATGTAGCAATGATTGCATGGACATTAATTATGGGTGAATGTGGATTGTCCATAAACCTACAACAATTAAAGACAAAAGTTATAAAGCTAACACAAACAAAGGCTACACCATTTCGGAATGGAATAGTTGGCAACAATTAGTGGTACTAGTTCAAACATAAACACCTAGAAGTTAGTATTAGATAGGTAAAAGGATTGGAGGTTTGCAAAGCACAAGGGCTAACACCCAACTCTTGTAACTCTTTATATAACAACTTACAAACATTTTACATCCAACACAACTACAATCTAGATCATATATAGAATTCTAATGAAATAAGAATTCACGCTGGTAGATAGTCTAGAGCAAGAGTTTGGCTAGGAGAGGATCCAACACAATTTATATTACCATTCCCAAGTTTTAGGAATGGTTAACTATAAACTATGTAGTCAATGCTGCAAGGGGTGTTTTGCCTAGTTTCTACATCTTTAGAAGTGAAAAACTAAGGGATGACTGCATTAAGTTCTATAAATCAAGTACATGTATGGCCATGCAAAAAAGAACCTAGATGATTGCTTTCTTATTTAAAGAGTTTTTATCTTTATTTAAGAGGTCAATTCGAAGTGGGGTGTTTGTCACAACTTTAGCCTTGGGCTTGCAATCAAGGCAAGGGCTTGCAAGGTTGCGGGCCAAGAAGGAAGCCTGGGAGTGAAGGACAGTGTGAGGAAATGAACCCTCACACTCCCAAAGGAGCTTCCATTTTGGGAGTTGGAGTCCTGATGGACTCCCGAATGTTCAAAGAGTGATTGCAAAGGTCAAAAACCAATGGCTCAAAGAGTTCTTTATACTATTGGAAATCTATTGAAACGTAGATGTCTAAAATGGGTTCGCATGACCCATTTGGACATTTAAAAGACAAGTTATGGCCAAAAGAAGGGCCAGGAGTCAAATTGACAGTTTGACTCCCGACCACTAAAAGTCAAGAATCGACCCAATTTCCTTGTGTGTAGGTGGTGTGCGACATACCATTGAAAAGCTCTCAACAAGGGCTATAACTTTGCTTTAGATCTCATCTCAATCGAAGGTTTGCACACAAAGTTATGGGGTCCCAAAGTTGTGGGAGTCCCAACTTTGGGAATTTCGGGACTCCCATTTAGGAGTCCCGAGACAAAATGTCATTTGGATGTGGGCTTCGTGGAGAGGCACAAAGTATACTATAAGGGGGAAGGTGGTGGCTTCCCCCAAGTCCAGGCCGTGGTGAGTCTTGTGAGTTTGAATTGCATGTGGCTCATCCTAGCACCAAAATTGCTCCAACTATGCACTAACCACATTGTGTTAGTTTTGCGCAAGTCCATGTGAGTAATTGATACTTGTCATTCTTCCTAGTCCCATCTCGGAGCTACAACACACCCCTTTACCCTCCTCAAAGTGTTGCGAGCCAAGGAACGTGCCCTAACTCCTTGCTCTTCCGTTATTTTCAATTTGGACTCACATTTTAGTCCATTAAGGAGCTTGGGGGTGCGTCAGTGTCACTCACCAATAGACATTTGTTAATTCTAAATGGGCATGGTAACCATGTCACCCTAGAAGTAATACAACATGCCAAAGATATTGGGTTAGACATGATCACACTACCATTTCACACATCACATGCATTCTAACCATTAGCTGTTTATTGTTTCAAGCCTTTTAAAACAACATTAAAAAAGGTTAAGGATGTTATCATGTATAAAAACAATCATTAAGAACTAGATAACATAATCCTAACTAGCTAGGTGGATCAAACCTTAAAGCAGTCACTGACCAAAAAAACATTAAGTTTGGGTTCAAAATTACAAGTATATGGCCTATCAACCCAAAGGAAATGGATACTAAGACTAAACCATATGAAGTTTACACTATAGTAACAAACATTAACAATGCAAAAAGTGAAGAAGATTACACAACAAAGGAGGAAGTTGAAAATAATCAATAATGGGAGGAGGATTTTGATGTCATGGAGCTTCTCCACATAGGTGAAATAATTCAACATCCAACATCTAAAGATCTACCTACGTACAAGCTAGAAAATGACCAACATTACTATGTTGATACGCCCTAGAACCTTATAATGAAAGAACTACAACTAGAAAAAAATATTGTTGTAAACCTAGATGAAGGAAGCCCTAAAGGTAATCTTGAGGAAACCCAACAATTTCCAAATTTGATTCAAGAATCCATGAGGATGCATAACTTCATGTCATTTCTTCATTTGCCTACAAGCCACACAAAAGGAAAAGAGCCCATAGTTGATTATTCACAATCACATGTGACTAATTTTGAATACTTGGATATCTTAAAGGAAAAAAAAAATGGAAAAGGCAATTGCAAAGGAAATCAGGGAAAACAAACGAAAGGAGAAGGAAGAAAAGCGAGCTAAACAAGTAGTAAAATTGGGTTTTGCAATAGATCGAACAACTTGAAAATGTGCAAAGAAGTGTGTTAGAACAAAGTTCATTGCAATCTATACTCTAACATCTATAACTAAAGTGGGTGACCGTTTTCACTAAGAATTTCAAGCAAGTATGCGTGCAAATCCACGCAAGTATAGGGGGGTAAATCTAGGTTGCACAACATGGATTCAACAACATGCAAGGTTGCAAGCACGAGCTAGGCAACAAGCAAAAGGGCGCCTTACAACAAGGCTACAACCTTTTAATGACTGAAAAAAAAGCAAGGAATTGGTTAACACTAGGACCAACATAAAGATAAAATCATATAAATGACCGATATTAAAAGCAAGTAGAACAACGTCAAGAGGATAAGTTGCAACAACAAAAATGATCAATCAAAGAGAAACAAGACCAACAATAACAACAAAAAGGATTGATTAACCAAAGAGGACCAACTACAACACCAAGAAAGATCAAGGAAAACAAAAATTATAGTAATTGGCTAGGACTGAGGAAGAAGAGAGATGATTCGAGGTTGATTGAGGAAAAACATGACTAGAAGTTGATCAAGGACCAAACACTGGGAGAGGAGAAGGAGGACTAGGCATGGAGAAGATCAAATGGAGAAAACTAGGTTCAAAGGACCAAGACTTGGGAAAAGACCATGCATGAAAGGATCGAAAGAAAAAAAAAAGGACCGGGCATTTGTAGAGAGGATCAAGAGCACTAGGCACGTGTAAAAAACATGTGAAGAAGATCAAGAACATTAAGTGCTTCAGAAGAGGATCGAAAGCACCAAGCATGCATGGAAAGTGTGTGAAGAGGATTGAAAGCACTAGGCGCATGTCGAAAGTGCACAACAAGGATCAACAACACCTAGCGTGCATAGAGCACATGCATCAAGGATCAAGACGACACACACAAAAAGTGCACAACAAGGATCGACAACACCTAGCACACATAGAACACACGTAGCAATGATGAACAACACTAGGCGCACATGGAAAACACAACAAGGATCAACAACACCTAACACACATAGAGCACACGTAACACGAATCAAGAGCACTTAACATGCAGAGAAGCACGCATAGAGTGCATGTAATGAGGATTGATAACACTTAACGTGCATAGAAGCAAGCATAGAGCGTGTGCAATGAAGATCAAAAGCACTTAATGTGCATAGAAAGTGCACGAAAAGGACCCAAAGCATGTGCAATGAGGATCGAAAACACTTGGTGTGCATAGAAAGCACACCAAAAAGACCAAGAGCACATGGCAATGAAATGATTGAAAGGACTAGGTGCGAATGAAAGGAGATGGAAGATTAGGAACAATTGACAAGAGATTGGTCAAGTGTTGAGAGAAAAGAGAAGGTGTGAAGAAAAAAGAGCTCACAACATGGGACCATGCGCTTGCTTTTACAAAAAAACTACCAAAAGGTTCAGGAGCTCCCATAATGCAATCACTTACAATACATGTGCAATAGTAAGATCACCTTAAACAGAAGACCATCACTAAGAGTTCACAACACTAAGAAGAATCAACATCTACTTACCTACACACGAGACCTTCACCCAAGAGCTCACAACACTAGAGGTGGGATTGGTATCTACCAACTTCAACCATGAACTCACAACATAAAACATAATCAAGCTCTATTGATTTTTTGAAATGACACAAAAAGGAGGGATATCGAGTAGGAGAGGGAGCATGAGGGGCTTAGAGAGTGTGACTAAATGTCGCATGGGGAGGATGGACCAGTTGTCGGATGCCCATGAGGATGATGGAAACTGTGCCCACAAACATTTGTAATTGGGGTGGCAGTTTTGGTGAACATGATACTGAAACCCTATTATCGTCAATTTGTTAGCCCTATATTTCCTAGGATCTGAGCCCTAGGTTGGAAAGTGAATGTTTATTTTGAAGATGTCGATCATCCTAATCTTTATCTAGTTTGATTATGGCAGTAGGTAGTGTTCAGCAGTGGGGTAGTGACTGGTTGGTTTTAGGTGAGTAAACAAACTGTCATGGGCTGCCATGTGTATGACCCACTTTTCTTAAACAATTTTTATCCCCCAGACTTTGAAGGAATGTATCTTACTCATCTTTCACCCATTTTGAGCAATTCAAATGGGTATGGGTGCGCTTTCTACTCGAAAAGATTTTATCTTCAGACCCTATGTGGAAAGGAGGCGTTTTGAGTGAGAGGGAGGTGACTGAGACACTAAGTGTTCAGTCACCGGCCTGTTTACCCTACCAAATTGTCATCACATTATTGCCTGTAAAGAATGTCAATGGGGGAGCTTGTTAAGCAGTCAAGAGAAAATTAGGTTTAGGGTTAGGATCTTCATTGACTGTGTTAAGGTTAGAAGCTTCCTTGACAGTATTTTTGGGCTGTCTGGTTTGTTGTGACCCTCATTACTATTTTTGTTTTACACCAACAAGGCAAAGATTGGTCCTAAGAATGTGATATTGTCAGAATCATCCAAGACTGAATTTGTCCAAGGGTGCTTGTACCAAGCTTGTACATAACCTTCTGTTCAGAAGTTTTCAAGCTTCTGATTGGCCCTCCCCTCATCTCTCGCGATGCATAACCTCGGCCTCTTCTAATTTTTTCTTGCATTACATCATCTGGAGAGAAAATGGTTATGCATTTTCATCCATGGAGAGGAGGGTTACATGTTTTTTGGTCCATCTTTAAGAATGTTATCAAACTGTTCATCCACTGACATGAGGGTTATGAGGTCACTTTCAAACCTGGAAACAGAAGGTTATGTCTGGTAACCAGCATTTGGATGCTGGTTACCTAGTCCATAATAACCACTTAGTGTGCAATGACTGCATTGTGTGAGGGTGTTGTTTTTTCTTCAACAGCTTGGTGAACTCCAAGCTGGATAATACCACCAAAAGCATTGTTGCTTACCAATGTGGTAGCAGTGTGAAGAAGCCCACACCCATAACCTCTCTGCGGGTTACAAATCCAGGTGAGTTGTTTCTACATGAATCTCAATTTTGGTATTCGATATTTGCAAATGCTAGACAAATGTTGCTGAACAAAGTCCAGTGTTCCTTGGTTGGCTGCAAGAAGACTTATCAAACTCAAGATCCCAAACCCATGAATTTTTATGAAAGATCAAACCATGTCAAATCAGTGACAATAACTCTTTTCCAAACTCAAGATAACATGCTATTGTGAATGAGAGTGTGCTGAGATAACCCATTGTGTGGATAAATCGATGGTGCGTGAATGGAAACAGAAATCATTCTATCGCATTCCATTAGAGAGATTGCACAACCCATCCTGCTGCTGGCTTTTAATTACCTTCTGCATTCTGAATTCAAAAATCAGAATTCATCCAGAAACAGATTCATTCACTTGTGATTACATGATTCTTCAGACTCTCAATTACCTTGTTGTGCTACATACTTGGGGGAAGTTTGTCACATTATGCTACATGGGATTTCGTTGGCAAATGTTGTGACCCAACAATTTGTTTTATAAAAGTTGTATGGTACATGTTGAGACAAGCCTAATCATTATACACACAACCACTATCAATTCTTTGAGGCTTAGAGTGTAGGCCAGTATATTAGCAAGGAGCATTTGAGTGTGCTTGTTTTTGCATCATTTTGTGGGGATGAGGAATCCTACATGTTGAAAATAGTACCAAGAAAATTGCATTATTTGACCTCCTTGAATGTCAAATACATAGGTAACTTGATTCATAAACATACTAATATTTTTTTAGAATTAGTTTGTTTTGGTTCTAATTGATAGCAATCTTTGATTTTTAGAATTAGTTTGTTTTTCTTCTAATTGATAGCAATCTTTGATAAGATTGCAAATCTAAAAACCCTCTATATTTGGATGAATTTCCATAATTACTTTTATTTTCAATTGTTAGAACTTTGAAATTTGTTTTCATCTCAAATTGCCAAGAACTTTATGTGAAGTATTTTGAAGTTCATAATCTTTCAGACAACAAGTTTTTGTTGACTAGAACATCGAACTCTTAAGAGTTGGGGATTGTACAAGTAAGGTCACCTTGTCACTTGAAAGTAGAGTGATGCCCAAGGTTGGGAAGGTGTGATATCCAACATTTTCTAGAAAAATTATCACTAACATCATCATAATATCATAACTACAAGATCCAACCCATTCATCATCTGCAAAAGTAGCCACTCTTCATTTGTGCTTTCATATCATGTCTCAATGAAAGAATGATTAGTTTGGAGTCCTCTCCCTTGGATGTTTTTATGGACGGCAAAGCCCTTGGCCACAGGCTTTATTGGGCCCCCTCTCAGGTTTGCATCTACTAGAGGGCCCTTAATCCCGTAAGAAGCCCACGGCCTCTGGGGCTTTACCTACTACTTTCATCCCTTAAGACAGTGAAGTTTTAAAGTTACCTGTATTTTAAAGTTATGTTTCGATTGGTGTCATTTTCACCATACAAACGATTTTTGCCCGAATTTGAAACAATGAAACATGTTTAGGTTGACATGAACTTTGTTTCCTTTTCAACATATTAGGAAAAGAATTCAAAGTTCAAAGCTCAACTTTGGAGGGCAGCCTATCACCTACTGGCTCTTTACTACAAGTTCAAACAGAATCATGAGAAATGGTGGACCCAAAGGTATTATTAAGAGTTGGTAGGTCTGCGTCTCACTCCCTCCCTTCCTTTAGATCAAACTTTTCTAATGCTGAATCAGCTGTTGCAGCATTCTGTATACCAGAATCATGAGAAACAATGGAACCACATATTGTTAAACGGCTCTTAGGTCTTTGGTCTCCCTCTTCATTGACTTATTCCTCATGCTAAATCGGCTGTTCAGCAGCAAGGGTGCCAATTCTGTAGACCAGAATCATGAGAAACAATGGAGCCACAAATTGTTATCAGCTGTTAGGAGGTTTGGTCTCCCTCTTGATTGACTTATTTTCATGCTAAATTGGCTGTTCAGCAGCAAGAGTGCTGATTCTGTTAGACCTAATCAGCAAGGTGGGGTCTCAATTCTCCCTCTTTCACCAACTTACTCTCAATCTGAATTGGCTGTTCAGCAAGGGCGCCAATTCTGCAGACAACACTGGCAAGGCTAATCCACAAGGCAGGAAATTTTGTACCAAATTGGCAGGCCTTGCCAATCCTGTATAACCAAAAGCTGCTTATGCAGAAGAGAGCAGGCAAAGTTTGGCCACTTCGGGTTCAAAGTGAGCCTGTCAGCATAATGAGGCCCACAGGAGATGCCACATGTAAGTGACAATTCAGCTATCCTTCTCTACTACATGACTAGGTAATTTGACTCCAAAATTAATTTGATTAAAAAAAAACCAGCCTAGAGAGTACAGCTATGTTTCCAGATGTCACCCACACATCGGTTCCAAATTCAAGCCAAAAACAAATTTGCTCTGATCTCATGTTCAAAAAGCCTCCAGCCACTGAGCAGGGCCAACAAACATCCCCTCAAACATTCAACTGTAAATGCAGTAATCATTCTGAGCTTGACAATGTCATTTCTCTGAGATTGACATTTTCAAAATGCTGGGTCCTCATCAACAGAATGGACCATTTGTGGTGGACAAATGTGGATCCCTATCAAGGTACCACATCATCCAATATGTTCCACCCCGACACCACCTGTTGCAGCTATAACAGCCATCAAGAAAAAACCACCTCCTCATAGTTATGAAATCATTACCTCTAAGTAAAAACAAAATATTTTGCTAGTATCCTGCAAAAGTATTACATACATATATATATGGTACAATAGGATCCTGATATTCATCATCATGAAATCATGACCCATTGCAAAAAATTGACATAAAGAAACAGAGATAGATACCTGCATATTGCTATCACAGTAGGGGTCTTAAGGTACTACCTGGAATGCTATTTACAGTATCAGATTCAAGACTCTGAAACACACAATTTCATTGCTATGCAACACTACTCTTTTGTCCTCAGAAGATGACATCATTGTCCAAAGAAGAATTTTTTTTGGTCAAGTTGCAATCATCATCCTAAACGTGGTCCTTGAAGAAAGAACTGAACCTAAAACCACATCATGACAAGCTTTTAGTTTCATCAACAAGCATTGAAAAGTATGATCACGTTGTAAGGGATGCACACAAAAGTGGAGAAGAGAACACAAGTTCTTGTGGGTAATAAACAAACAAGAAACCATAAACCAACACAAAATTACACTAGAGGACAATGGGCATCTCCCATCAAGCAGATAAAAGGGTATCAAGAACCATATTTATAGCTTGGTCCAAAGAGGACCTTTGACGTTAAGGAAATATGTTACATTAAGAAGACCTAAAGGTTCAACAGATTCAGCTTCCCAAAGTACAAAACTCCAGCACATAATCTCCATGACCTGGATTCAGCAGATGCAAAGAGAACTGAGAACATGCTTGAACCACAGCTATAAAACTTAACGAGAAAATCAAACTAAGTCTTCAAAGTTTCAATTAGACATGCCTGGTATGTTTTGCAAAGTGCAGTCACAGGTAAAGATGCTTGCCTGCTCACTGCCAATCTTACGCATGCAAGAAGACTCCCAACCTACAAGTAGATCTAATTTAAGGAAACACTGCCACCTTGTGTGTGGAGACTGGGATTGGCACCAGAGACTCACAAAAGGTTTGTTAACTAGACTATTTCACAACTCACAGGGACATTTTGATGATGGGAAATCATCCTTTGCTTGCCTCAGGGTGTTTGTTTGCATACTGTTGAGCCTCTGATCTCCCCAAAACCACAACTTTCGAATTTGACTAAGCTCAGCCCTGAGATTGAGATAGGTAAGCTTTCACGCCCAACAAAGAGAAAGTCACAGGACCCTTGGTTACATATTTGCATCTTCCCCCCTTTGATCCTGCCATCTTGCTGCCAAAATACATCCGATACTCCTGGAACCAACTAGTTTACCGGGAAAGCAGCTGTCGCTGGTTGTTGCTGTCATACCCCCCTTAAAGAGTACATCCTCTGTAAGCCAGAAGGACAAAAATTCTACACCCACGGACTTGATGCTAGAAGGAATTCATCTCCAGAAGGTAAGTACGTTGTTTAACCAACAGATTTGCAGCTGATCTAAATGGCTCTTCAAATGCTCCAGCAACAAATCCCTCTGCCTCCTTCCGAACAGGCTGATCACTTGGACGAATGGCCACCAAGGTTGCTCCGTTCAACCCAATTCCACCAGGAAGCTCCAAATATGGTGCATACCACAGCTTCATGTTCAGGGCTGGGACTTGCGTCCTGTTTGAGGTTGCAGACGTAGCCAGAGGCTTGTCCCGGAATTCATGCAGTTGCTTCCTGCTCATGCAAAGCATTCCCTGTCCATCTGCATCCGTAAGAATGAGGCTCTCGAGAGTTGGATGATCAGAAATGATTTGCTGAAGAAGATAATGTCTTGCAGAAGCCGCAATCAGCGAGCTTATGGTCCACACAACTCTTAACTTGAGGCCACCATCAGTGTAGAAAGACTCCGGTATACTGCCACTCTCATCTTGAGGAGTATCCAGCGCACCAACCTCCTCATCTGCAACAACTTGAGGAATCTCTTCCTCTCCTCTCCCATTCAAAAACCATCCTGGTCTTCCTGTATTATCACCACCACCCTTTACAGCTTTCCTCTCCTTATCTAGCTTGACCAGAGATGCAGCTCCAAGTATCACGCAACTCTCAAGTGTGCTCCCAAACTCTGCTTTCCACTTGAGCAAAACACCTTCTTCGATGCCAAGCTCCCCCCCAGGCAATTCAATCCTTAGGGTTTGAATCTCCTTGAAGTTCTTCAAAACCTCTCCTGGTGAGTGATGTGAGACTTCGGCAAGAATGGCTTTCTTGGGCCCAAGAAAGTGCTGCAACACCTGCAAGGGTTTCACTATGGTGCCCACAACAAACCGAAACAAGTGGCTCAAGATTCCTCGACCCCGCACACTCAAACCCCCATCCTCTCCTGAAATCACACAATCCACTTTGACCACCACGTTGTCTACCAGCGGCGCCAGGGCATAGAACCTCCTGGAAACGGCACAGCATCTCCCCAGCGCCTTGATGTCCGCAAGCTTGTTGAAGATCAAGAGTAGGAGCGAGTCCGGCAGTCGATCAAAGTGATCTATTGTTGGCATTTGCATCGAGAAAGCTGACCGCCGGCAATTTCTGCCGTGGTGGTCTTTCACAAGAAGAGGTTGCTCAATATGCATGAGGAGGAGGAAGAAGAGGAACAACAATAACAGGAGGAGGAGGAGGGAAACCCTTACCACAACACACACACACACACACACACACACACACACACAATTACTTACAATCTCCTCTTTTGCATCCTCAATCTCTTCATGCGAATTTCCCTCCAAAGCAGACGAAGAATCTCTGTCCGTTCTCAAACTCCATCGCCGCAGCCCGTCATTGCTAAGCCACTGGCCGCTGAGATAGATAGGTATGTTGAAAACTTCGTCGTCTGTTCCTGAGTAGCTACAGTCTCTGGAACAGCGCTCTCAGGAAGGCTGAGAAATAGGTCTCAGTTTCTCTATCAGTCTTCTTAGGAGCGTTGCTTCCTCTTCACGGCAAAAATGGCCTTTTGCTCTCTCTGATGTCCTCTTCTCCCGTCTTCAAGAACGCAGCAAATTCTTACAATATCCTGAACCAGAGAGCCTTGTTTCTTCACCACGAAAAAAGACAAGACTAGCCAGAGAGCACAGGAAAACAGAACATCCCCTAGAAACAAACAGACAGACAGACTCATGACGTCTTTCCTCCTTCCATCTTCATCCTGTTCCTTATTAGCTCTGCTCTGCTCTGCTCTCCTCCCCTCCCCTCCTAAATCCGAAAACCCAGCCGACTCTCCCGCCTGCTCGAAACCCTCACTACTGTTCTAATCTTGAAACGTCCTCCAGTCCTCCTATTGACAGAAGACAGTTTTGAGTAGCGTCGACAACGTCTAGGACCATTCCAAACAATAACAACAGCGGGTATTCAGAAGAGAATAGAAACTGAAGAGAGACGAAGAAGAGTCACAGAGAGAGAGAGAGAGAGAGAGAGAGAGAGAGAGAGAGAGAGAGAGGAAGTTCGATAATCTCTGTAACAAGGACTCCTCTTTCGTACGCAAGTGAAGAAGACGTGGTGCGATGATGGTTTGCGAAGCGTCCGAGACTAGGGAAAAACCAAAAAAAACTCGTAGCGAACAAAGGAAAGACTATCCCCGAAAAAAAACGA
>Ga0116231_10006354_pt1 | contig 22623 bp, 15 predicted proteins | sample S1TSphgellanicum_2_FD_89695 | JGI IMG/M metagenome (GOLD analysis project Ga0116231, IMG submission 89695) | Host-associated microbial communities from peat moss isolated from Minnesota, USA - S1T2_Fd - Sphagnum magellanicum MG | ecosystem: Host-associated > Plants > Peat moss > Unclassified...
AAAAAAAAAAAAAAAACACTCCACGATCTGTGTCGGGAGAAAAGAAAAAAAACAGAAAAAAGAAACACAGAATAATGGCGGACATACATACCTTCTCTGGTTAACTTTGCCTTCTTATAAACTCTGTTTCCCGCACCGCATCCAATCGAGACGATTTTAGGAGTCTTTGCTTCGTCCGATCGAACAACGCCCCGAGTATAAACCGGCGCCTGCTGTAAGAAAACTTGTAATGAAGTATCAAAACGTTGGAAATACGCTCCAAATCTCTATGAGGGCCACAAATCTGAACAGTACACTACCAAAACAGACACGGAACCGAGAGATTGACAAGCTATATAACAAACGGTGTTAGCTCAGAGAAGCGCAGGAAATTTGCACCTAGCAGCGAAGAAAGGTATAAGAAGAACAGTATCGAAGAAGCAACAAACACTGAAAGCAGCAACAACAACAAAGCTCACCACAAGGGAAAAGAAAATAACAAGTCACCAAATCAAAAGCCCTGAGCGATCGGAACAAGCAAACAACGAAAACAAAGAAAAATTTACAAACAGACGAGAGAAGAGTCCAAACAAATCACCAAATCGTGAGCACCAGCACCACTCTTAAGAACAAACAAGAACTGAATTAGAGACAGACTCCCCGGAGCTTGCAACCTTCAACAACACAACCACCTTGCTACAAGAAGAAGAAAAAGAACCCCCCAAAAATAATAATGACAACAATCGAAATTTTCTTCGAACCTCACAGTTGTCAAATGAAACAATTGTGAACAAAAACTCCTCCGACCTCAGAGACAGATTCCTTTTCCTTTTTTCTGTGAGAAACCGGAATCGGACTTTTAGAACCCCAAGCAACTGTGCAGCCTATTAGAGTTCGAAGGTTCCCAGATATGGAACTTCCTGGTTGCCATGGGAACGAGGACTGAGAAGTATTTGTTGTTATTATAGGTTGTCCAGGTAGGGGCAGTGAAAACATGTGTAGCAGCAGTGGAGGCTCAGGAAAAGGGAAAGACTAGAAACGTAGCAGGAGCGGAGGCGCTTAGGAAAAATGAATCTCAGTTCAGATTTGCTGTAGTCAATTCGTGATGAAGCAGAACCAGCAATAAGGGAAAAAGGACAAGATAAGGGAAAAAGGTGTAAAAGGGTGGTGAAAATTAAAGAACTAGAGAAAATTGACAGTTAAGAGGAGACCAAGGAGGAGTTAAGAAATAGTGGTTTGCTAGACATAGAGGATTTCCAGGGATCGGAGTTACATGTAGCAACAGATGGAAAATTTTAAAATTATGGTTAGTTTTATTTCTTCAACTTTCATCTTATATTTTGTTTAGGGCTTTTGTTTTATTTTGAACTTGTCTTTTAATGGAACCTTTGGGATTTCAATGAGATTTATCAAAACATGTAAACATCAATTTTTTTAGAAAGAGTTTTAAACTTTTTGTAAGTTCTTTTTTTAAGGGTCTAAGTTCTTGTAGAAGATGAGAAAGTAGAGTGGTTTTTAGGTGTGAGGGCCTAGAACTTGAGGATAATCTTTTAGATTGAAGAGGTTGTCACCCCCCAAAAAAACTAACATCTTTTTTTAATTACTGTTGCACATAGTTATTGGAAGTGGATTGGGATTTTATGAAGAAGGTATCACAATTGTTTTTATGAAACTTTTGTGTAGCATTATTTAGCTGAAGTCCTCCTTGACTAGGAACAAAAAGTGAAACCTATAACGTTTTAGCATTAGGATGTTTAGGTTGTGTTGAACCTAACAGAGTAGTGATTGTGTTACTCAATTAATGAAGTTAAAGTTTGGCTTTGGCATAATGCTTTAGCCAAGGACCCTTAAGCAATTTCTTATATTTTTCTTTTTATCCATTTCATTTTTTATGGTTTGTTTTGTAAATTTAAAATTATTTTATAATAGTAGGTAGTTTTTTAACGAATGGGGCATGTGCTCACATTAGGCTTCCTTCCTCACGGGCATCAAACATCCCATGTCCCCTAGTTCATCATGTCCTATCGAACTTCGTCCTTCCCATCATCCATTTATTTTATCATGTGCCACCACAAACCTAGTTTCCACCCCATCTCCCATGCAAACCATGCACCTCCCACTAGTTCCCCCTTGCATTTTAACAAATCACATATCATCACCAATTCCCCTTATCAACTCTAGCCATTCGGCCCAACCTTACACTTTCCCAAACCCCTTTGATCATGCACATGTAGGACCTTTTCCCCCTTTCACTTTACCAACCTTTCCAATTGCACATGATCAAACCCCCAACTTAGCCTTATCTCATCAACACGTTTGCAACCTCCACTTAATTTTTTTTGCCCCGCCTATTGGTGTTAATCTACTAATCGAAGGTTAGTTCATCATCAATGTTCATGTTAAACATTCAATTCATCTAATCCAAACCCCCATGACCATATTGACTCAATACCTTCCTTTGTTCCCACCCATTTATATTAATTTTGACCTGGGTTTTGTCTTTAGATGTTTTTGGTTCTTTTTATTTAGGCTTTTGTTGTCCTTGATTGTCTAATTGCATCCCTGCCACTTTATGATGTGACATATAAGTGGAGTTTCATTTTCCATTAAATAAATTAACACAAGACTCCTATGATGTGGCAACTTGGCATTTATTTATTTTATTATTCCAATGGTGTCTCGATTTACCCCCTCGTGACGAAGCAATGGGGCATAGGGAAGCATAGATTCAATTCAAATGTTTTTTAACAAGTGATTGGAAAAATTTGTAAAAGGAGTTTTCTTTGCGAACCCAAGCTTTGGCAACAAGTTTGAATTTAGTGCTTCTTCCCCAACATGATCCCCCAACTCATAAATGTTTTATTCACAATCTAATTCTTAAATGTGCATGGGAATGCTTTAAAACAACATGTGCCTTGGCACCATTTTCCCCTACACCCATGTCCTCTAACACCACCTCAATTTTCACCACCACCTCAATTTTCACCACACTACACCATGAATTAGATGGATATCTCTCGTTTCTCTTATAAGACTATGAACTAAACCAAAACCTTAAATTTTTTTTTCATTCTTTCAAATTAGCATTCCAATGCATGCCCCAATTGTTGGCAAGTGGTCCTTTTAAAATGGTTTTTAAACACCTTTGAGATCGTTTTCACCCAAAAGATTTAACAAGTGGATTCCCTCAATTATTTCAACTATGTTCTCACATTGTTAAAAGTCACATTCCATCTTGAACTACATGTGTTTTTGGTGTGGCCCATTTTTTAACCATGACTAAGCTTTCAAGTAGAGTTTGTCGCATTGTAGTGGAAGAAACATTGTATCAACTTGCAAGATTTGCCTTATGCATTTAATTTCGTAACACCTTCGTAACACATTTCTCCCCACACTAATTCAAAGTCACAATTAAGGATGATTATGAAGTTGTAGTCTAAGCAATTATGAAGGTCAAATGCACCCTAGATCTTCATTTCGAATAAGTTATTCTCTAATTAGATGTGGCAAACGGTTTCAATTCGATGTCAAGAAAGGTCATATTTCAAAAAACTTTGTGCAACAGGTGGAGACATCATGCAACTCATCCCCTTTGTTCATGCATTTTGTGCATTTGATTTTCCCCTATTTTATAATCATCATAATCGTGAAGGCGATGTCATAATCATCCCCTTTATCACAAAAACCCATCAAGGTGATCCCTTGGGAAATTCATTATTTGCATTAGTCCATTTGAAGCTTTCCATTTGATAGCTAATCAATTCCCTTCTCATCTATTTCCATCCATTGCAAATGACACTCATATCATAGGTCCCCTTCTATTATATCATATGTATATGAACATTTATAGATCGAATTCTATGTGATAGGTCTTTTTATCCAACCTCATAAATGTGTAACATGGTCACCCTTTAGCCTATTGCCTAACTTCAACACCCCATCCTAGTTTACCATTCCATCAAAAGGAATTAGTGTTTTTAAAGTTCCATTGGGCATTTCATCATTCACATCATCCTTCATCAAAGATTCCATGTTAGGGGATGTTTGACATGGCGATCTTCTCCTAGGATGGGTGATGTTAATGTAGCTTTTGGAATTCTAATTCATTGTTTCATGCAATGACTTTCATATATTTTATGATGTACACCTTTCTATTGCACCTTCATTAGAGTCCCTCACTTCTTTTGACTCCTCCCTCCTTCAAATGTTTGGGCACCTCTTTGGGTCTAGGATGTTTTAATAACCCAAAAGGACTTCTAGTTTTAAACAAGCTTTTCTCCCAATAACTTTTGGTGGTATTGGGCTCATATTAACAACCACCATCGCCCCAATAGCCTATTTAAGGAGTTGGGCCTTTATAACCCCAATCATAGTTGCTAGGTTTATGGTTGATCAATGTCCTTCCTTCTTGAAGCCTTAACACGAGTTGATAATAACACCTTCCTTTTCCAACAACACTTCAATGCACCATGTGATCTCCTACCGCCCCCAATTCGCACATGTTTTCCTTCATTTGAATAACTCATAAGGTAACAAATGGTTTGATTTCAAGATTCCATTTCAGAATGTCTGCACCATCATACCCTTTCCAACATGTTCTTTGACGAGATATCTAAAACCATTGTGCTCAAATTCTATCATCTTTTGGCCCATGGACAAATGTTTGGCTTATAATTTGACCAATCTCTTCAAGCTTTTGATTAATTTTTTTGGTCTTTTTCACAACGTTCCAAATACAACTTTGATTGCCCCATCTTTCAATTTCAAGTATCCCTTGATGCATGTGCACACATCCCATCGACCTTATAGGTATCAACTTCTTATGTTGTATTCATGGCAATGAACGCACAAGAACCCATGATGCAATTCACAACACCTTTGCTGCTATTACATGGGATGCTAGCTTCCAAATGGGGTGAGAATAACTACATGCGTTTCCTTTTAACATGTTCAACTTTTCCCGTCAACGAATCGACATTGTGTTCACCAAAGATGGCATTTGCACCTTAGTTGATGTTGTCATTACCAACCCAACATGAATGAATTTATTACCCTAACCTTGCACCACCCAAGGATTTGTTACTTCCGATGTGGCTCAAACCAAAAAATGGAATTATTGCAACTAACACCCTATCGATCAATTCCTCCCTTTAGCAATGGAGATATTTGAATGTTTACATAAGTAGGTGGATGTGTTTTTACACAATTGTGCTAATGCAATTTGGAGTTTAAAAAGACCAAAGGACCTTCCATTTTCTGTCTTAGTTATTTTTCTTCAACAAAATATTTCAATCTCATTGCAAAGACTACAAGCATCTTCTATCTTAAATCGGGCAGTAGTCATAGGCCTAGCTACTTCTTGACTTCCACCTTTTCAAGACACATCTCCCATTTCCACAATCGACTTATTGCAAGCGACTAGTTTTTGATATGGAAAAATACGGCCGACCTACTATAAACAATTGATTTTTGATATGGATAGGTTTTGACATCTAGTTTGGGCTAACTTGATGTCCCATAAATTCTCATTTTTCTTTTTTTCTTTTCCCTTTGTACATTTTCCTAATCTACGGCGTGTCTTTCAACAAAGTTTTATGAGGTTGAATCAAGCAAAGCTTTTCTTCCCTTCTATACAAACAAAGATAGGCTCCTTGCGACGAGGAAAATGACAACATGCGTACACTCACACCAGTGTTGTGCGCGAGTACCCGCTTTGATGCATCAGAACCGCTGGTTCCAGTTAGCAAAACCTGAACCAAAACCAAGGCCTGACTTTCAAACAATAACCAGAATAGCATTTTTTTTTTAAAAACTCTTAAGAACCGGACTTGAAACTGGGTTTCCGGTTCTATTTTTGTGTGGAGAACCCGAACCGAGACAGTTTTCATTGTTTAGACTTTTTTAAAGAACTGGAACCGGAGGTTCTTCATTAGAAGTAGAGAACCGTCCGATACTGGTAAACAAACCGACTTTAGAAATTTCAACTGTTTGAACGGCGTCTTTATTTAGTTCCTCTCAGTTGAAATTTTACTGGCCAAAGATTGCGAGGACCACAATGCGCCAGCACAGCTTGACAGCCAGCTCGGACAGGCGGAGGGACGGTACGTGAGAGCTAACTGAGACCACACAACCCACGTGTCAAAAGGAGCCCTTGTGATTGGTGGGTAGGATGTGGTGAGCGTGAGATTTGGAGGGAAGATCTGGGGATTTTGGGGATCAATTTCTGGGCTCGGAATCAACGAGACGTTCGAGAAAACTGGGCCGGAGTTTTTTTCTCTTTTATCGGGCACGTCAGAAGGGAAAAAAGGTCTATAGAGTCGTCCTGATCCACTCCCTATCTTTTTCCCTTTTTTCTTTTTTTTATTCCTTAAATAATAAAATTCAAATAATTTATATTTATATTTTCCTTTAATCTTCTTTTTTTTTCCCTTTTTTTTTCCTGGGCAGCTCAGAAAAATAAAAACAAAAACAAAATAGGAGTTTCCTAGAAAAGTCCCCCTGCAACTTTTCATCTACAGAGTGCTTTTCATGTGGACTCTTTGACTCAACAGTAGATCCCGGATGAACCAGGACCTACACTGGTAATTAAGAACATTCATCTACTTGAAGGAGGGTGGCCTCTTTAGTGGCTGTAATTTATTTATCTGAGAAATATTAAAAGTTTGGAGTTTGGAGATTTTATTTTAGTCTTAATAGTAAATGTGACTAGTGTGGCCTATGATGTTGGCCCACGTGTGAAGATGATTATGTAATTGCTCCAAGTATGAACATGGCCTCCATGATAGAGCCCAATTGTGTAAAATAAATATAAATATTTTAGATTTTAAATTAATTTTCATTGACACAAATTATTGAAAATTTAATATTTCTTTCATCTTAAGTCTGTAAAGGCTAGAAAATCATCTCCAAAAAATCCCACTCGTCAAATGTTTTCTGGTAATATCAAGAGCTTGCCTCAAATTTTCTTAAAATTTTGGTTTTTTTTTATTGAATTTTCAAGGACAAAAAATTGTTCAATATTCAAGACCTCTTTCATCCTAAGCCTAAATATAGGTCCTAGTTCACCCAAGGCCCACCATCGTACCATCCATTGCAAATTCATCATGAATTAGTTGTGGATGTACAACTAAGTTACCAAGGTTCCATCTTCATTGGAAACTTTCATTGCTTTTCCTCTTTTTAACACACCATAGGTTTGTCATAAGTTTGTCAAATGATATTGAGGTAAAAAAATCTATCAATTCCTAATTTTATAACATCATGCAAACCCATGGCATGTTTTTTAATTTTATTATATATATAAAGTGTAAGGGCTCTAAGAAGGGATTACAACAAATTCACAAAATTGAACTCAAGGGAAAAATAAATTTTCATAAATTAAAAAATATAATTAATACAAATTAGAGCCGAAATGATGCATGGAAAAAATCATGAAAAAACACACATGATTCATCATGACAAGGATTTGAAAAAGAATCATTGTTTTTTTTTTCTATAATATATTTAATAGATGGTAATTATATTACATTGAAGTGGCATTAATTCCCATGACTTGAAAATCCCAAAATTATCAAGTTATGAATCTTAATATTTTGTGAAATTGTAATTTTCTAATATAAATTTCAATTCAAATTATTTCAGGTGCAAAGTTGTAACCTTGGAAAAGACTTTTCCAAAGACATATTATGCTCAAATCAAAATTAATTTAAACTTTTATGTCAAATGTTTTAATAATTAAAAAGTAGATTATCATTTTGATTCCTAACCATTCATTTGGTCATGAAGGTGAAATAACATTGGGGAGACTATTAATGTAGTCACATTCACAAATTTTTTAAAAGATGCTCATGTTTGAATTTCAATCATGTCGATACTAAGAAATATTTTAACAATGCTATAGTTAAGAACCTTAAATTAAATGCAAAACATTTTGAAAGATGTTTACACAATTATGCCCAAATTGATTCTTCTCCTAGTGTGCTTTCACTCACAATTTATGTTTCATATCTTCAAATGCAAAATGCAACCCCATGTTAAATATTTATGTTTCCAAACCTTTCCAACAATCTAAACAAAGTTCAATTTTTAAATTAAAGGCAGCACATTTTGAAAACATACTTACGCAATTGTGCCCAAATTGATCCTCCTCCTAGTGTGCTTTCACACAATTTATGTTTCATATCTTCAAATGCAATCCCATGTTAAATATTTATGTTTCCAAACCTTTCCAACAATCTAAACAAAGTCCAATTCAAGCAAGGTTTTTGAAACATTGCCATCTTGGGAAACCACCATCACAATTTCATTTTCAGCTTTAAATGTTCAACTTGGAGTTCATATGACGTATGGGGTGCCCACCCTTGCTAGACAAACACATCATTATTCATAACATTGAAAAAAGGATGGATATACCATTAATCATCTACCTACCATTTTGAACATTATATGATGTTACACAATACATAGGCGTTCTTCGTCCACTAGGGAAGTGAGGTATGAAGTTGGTTGATAATTATGGTATACCATTCATGTGATACTCAAAGCAACTAGAAATGAGATAACAACTAAAAGTTGTGAACAAGCAATCACATTATCAAGTTACTACCACCAACACCTCTCCCTTGTCATGTGCACCAATTCAAAGTGCTGAGGTATTTTACCATAGACACATGGGAAATGAATGGACATCAATGGAACTCTTGGAAACCTTTGTAACAAGAGGAGTTATGGCATAATTGTTTGCGACCCAACCCCTCCCTTAGCAAAGAACATTTTCTTAATTGGAACGTAGATTACCTCACCCAAATTGAACATTTCCCAATTTTGAAAGGTGGATTACATTGAACACTTTTGATGAGCCTTTGTTCCAATTTCAAATTTTGAAGAGAACATGGGAAGAAGGTTTATATAGCCTTTTCTTCCTTTTCATTCTTGAATTTGACAAAGGAAGACTCCGGAAAATAAATAAAACCTAAACCTAAAGACACATACTCCAATTTTTTTAGTCTAGTTGTTGTCTAGGCACATCACCACCAGCATATTTTTTTCATCTGCTGTTTGGGGGCCGTTTTGAAAAATGGAATACCCGCGGGACTTTCAAGGCAAGGACATTGTGTTTAGATTCATTATAGAGTATAGTAGCTTAATGGATTTTGGCCCCTAGGTAATAATAATAATAATAATAATAGGTCTATTTTTATATGAGGATTTTTGGAAGATGATATTTTGGCTTGTGTTGAAACTTGAGATCAGTTCTAGGGTTATAATATCTTGAAGGATTTTGCTTTCTTTTAGAGGTTTTTTTGAAGATTATGTTTTTGCATGGTGAAGTATTTGAGTAATTGAGTTTCCGTAATTCTTCTTTTGCCTTAAGATACTTTTTAATGTAAATGGCAAGGCCACACCCCTTGTGAGACACCCCTTGTTCTCATAAAGCCTACAGCCTTGGGCTTTACCCTACACTTACAAAATTGTGTTCTGGTTTTCCCTGTTCCTTAGACATAAGTCTTTAGGTCCATACATACTAAGGAACCTGAGTATGTACAGGAGAAGGCTTGTTGCTTCCCAGGTCCTCCCCTAATTTAAGGGTCATAGCCTCAAGGGCAGTAGGCTAAGGACACATGCCTGAAAATTAGGGGAGGCCTTTTCCCAACATAAAGAATAAAATGTTTTTTATTTGAATCGGGGAAGGTTTGCATGCAAATGGCAGATGGTCCCTTCAATCAATGGAAGCAATTTCTGTTTGGGAAGGTGCCTTCAAGTATGAAAGGGCAAAAACTTTGGAGTGTTTTATAAGGAACTTGAATCCCTATCAGAATTTGTTTAGTGTATATTGAGGACAAGTTGCATAGTGTAAGGTCTCCAATAGGCCATATAGGCCTTTACAGATTTTGTAAGGTCCCAACCAGGGTGTGATCCTAGTGTTAGATGTTTTGAGGTATAAGAAGGGCCTATCTTTTAAACCTTTTGGAGATTTTTTATGCCTCCAGTTGGCCTACGAGCTTCATGACAGGTAGGTACTAGGTATCTCAAATTTGGGTCCTATGGCCTTCTCCTATACATAAGGTTCAATGGTCCAACCATAATCCCTTCAAATGGGTCCAAATATCTCAAGGAGTGGGATCTCAGTTTTTTATGTTCATGACACTAAATTTAAAATCGTTTGTGTTTTGATGATTTGGTTTCTTATGCATGAACATGAAAAAAGCTATAATTTAAATTTTATACATAGAATATTCAAATATTGGATGTAGCATCAAAGTATGAGAAAGGCAACACAAAGCATAAGCAAAAAAGGATGAAATGAAATATACTTTAAGACAAGTGTAGTGAAATGGAAATTGTAACATTTTTATATTTCCCCAAATTTTGCCTAATTTTTATTTTACTTTAACATAGAAACTACAATATAAAAATGATTTAAAATTTTGGTCAAACTTATAAATATGTTAATTAAATATTTCAATTGTTGTTGTTAATATTTCAAATTTGCACATCAAAACTTAATGAAAGACAAACTCTAAATAAAAGGATGGAATTCAAAATTGGACATCTTAGTATCTTGCCATTTCATCCTTGGCAAAATCCCTTGGATGCAACCCAAAAGATTATTAAAGACATGTTGATTTCTTCCTAAACATCCAAAAGATCCAATAAACCGAAGAAAAAAAGGATACATGCAAAGGTCCTTGCCTTGGGCAAGGGAACACAAGTGAGACCAAAGATTGGGGGTTTTTTTTGGGTGACAAAATTTTGCCACTTAGTGGCAAAAAAAAGGACAAAAAAAGGGGCCTGAAAATTGAACAAAGGATTTTCTTTTTGATAAAATGGCCTAAAGTCACCATATTAAAAAATGGGTTGAATTTGCCATATTTAGACCAAGACTTCAAGGTCTAATCCAAAAAAATTGCTTTAAATAATATATGAGTCTAAAAATTCTCAGTTGATTAAGTAAAACAAATTATATCTAGGGTATTTTATAGACCTTCAAAACAATAAAATGATCTATGTGGGGCAAGTTTTTTTAAGAAAAAATAATAGTTAGATTCAGGATGTAGAAAAATAAAAATTTAAAAACTACCCATATCTAGGTAAATGAATATTTTAATTTTAAAAAATTGCCCAGGTCTAATTTTTTCAAACTTAAAGTTGGATAGCTATAAGGCAAAGAAGGGTCTTTTGCATACCAACATAGGTGAATATATCCCTTGTTTATTCACCAAAACTCAAGCAAGTAATCAAGTAAACTTTGAGGTTCTTTGGGTTATTTGACAAAACCCTAGATGGGTATATTGAATGTGATAATAGGTTCTTTGAGATTCTTTAAGAAATACCATGCTAGACTAAAAACATGGATCTATTAAACAAACGTTGGTTCCTAAAATTGAAGGCACAACACCAAAAAATGGAAAGCAACATTAATTAAGTTAATAAAATTATTTCAACAAAATGGGATTATGGTGCAATGCAATTTCAAAATCCAAAGATGAAATCTTTCATCTCAAAAGATTTTCCAAACCTAACACAAAATGGGAACTAATAATTTAGTGAATAAAAAATATGACATTTTGTCAAATTTGACTTAGGGGTAGGTTAAACTCTTCCTTTCCATGTTCCAAGTTCTAAATTCTATCCCCCATATTCACATTTTTCTAACATTAGATTGACAACAAGTAACAACCAATAATATAGTTCTACGAAAATTCACACACAATATGAGGATCAATAAAGTTGAATATGGATTATCCATGCCAAGGATATGATCCATTTGAAAATTAAAAACCAAAGACAAACATGAAACACACCAAAATCATTTGCCACACATAATGCACACCTAGAAGACTAAAGACCCATGGAGGACACATAGGGAACACAAGATAAAAGACAAGATGAAAAAGACCCATGACCCAAAGAGGACACAAAGGACATTGCATAAAGACACCAATACATGAAGAAAAAGCAAGACACATGACATAAGAAGGATAGAAGACACCAACAAACTCAAAATTGAAGCCCCATAGAAGACACATATATGACATAGACACATAGAAGACACTAACCACAAGTTGCACAATAGACACAAGGCACGAGAACACCAAAATAAAATATAGAAAACATGTCAAAAACAATTTAAGCCCACATGTGACACATATAAGACACACCATACACATGAAGACTAATAGAAGGCACAAAAAATACGGCCATTAGATAAAAGACACATTGAATCACACAAAATTCCCACACAAAATTCATAGACTTTTGATTCTTCCACCACATATCTTGAACCTTCCACAAAAAACTTCAAGCCAAGTTGGAATCATGCATGAAAAAAATTCTACCCTAAATTCATAACATGAAGTTCATTTCTTCATTTTCAAGTTTTTAAGCCTTGCATGTGACATGCTTACATGTATCATATGCAATAAGATAATAACAACCTCCATTACATTCAATTGCATGATTATTGCCCACTAAATTTATCAATCAAATCACCAAAACCAACATCTCATTTTCAGCTTGATACCATCATCCATGAACTATAGACTTGAGACACATGTTCGATTTTAAAAACACAACATAGGTCAAATGCATCACATTGCCAAATATTACATGCATATTAAGCCTTTAAAAGTTCTTCATGTTCCACCTTGTGTTCAAATTCAACATCAAGATCTTGCATCAAATCCAACTCTACCTCACATGCCAATGCAAAACCACAAATTTTGGGGCATCAAACATGTGGATTAAATGGCCAACAAATATAATATTGTTAACAATTTGTATTTGAAAACAACATTTGTGAAATGCAATGAGGATTTTTTTAATGAAAAAAACCCATTGATTAGATGGGATGCTTATATTTGGTCTCCCCAACTTGACAATTATTGGAAACTTCTATTTTTTCATTTGCTATTAGGTTAATGCACATTTTCAATTGTCTCCATCAACATGATATCAATAGTAAATGTAAATATTTGTACCAACAAGGTCTTTCAAAGTTTCTACAATTGTGTCCATGGTGTGAAACAATGTTTGAAGTTCTTTAACATTAGTGGGCATTGATGCTTGTAGCCTTCATTAATAAAAGGTAGTAACAAATTGTTATCATATTTAGCAACTAAAGTCATTGCATTGTCATGACCCACATAATTGGTGATTAAGCATGTGGATTAAATCTTAGATTCAACATGATGCCAATATATGTATGTAAAAAAGAAAGGAAAGGGTTCATGACTTTCAACACTTATTACTTCATGCAATGCATAAGTTTTTCCAATTCATGTTAAAAATGACCATGGATCACCAAAAAGTTAATGCGAGTATTATGTTCTAACATTGAATATTAACATTATAATACCTAGGTTGGTTCAACATTAATCAATTATTTTTGGATTTGCCAAAAAAAAACAAAAACCTACTTGCCATGATGAAAATGTAAAAAGAATTCTCTAGCACACTACATTCATTATTTAGTATAGTGACTAATTGCAAAATATCATTATTTTTACCACTAAAAGACTGACACAAAAAAATTAAAAAATCTTGTTGTTGAACCAACCCAAGTATTATGGTACATACAATTATATCATTGGAACAAGATATTGTCATTATTTGTGCAATGGATTTATTTAATCAATTTCATAGTGCAAATTTATCATTACAATTCCAATATGCACAAAAGAATATCATCCATATATGGACATTAGTTGCAAAATAGTTCCATCAACAAATTGATAAGTTGACTAGTTGAATTCAAGTTGTAACATAGTACCATTAGCAAAATCCATTAGTCACAAGACAATAATTTGATAGTGCATTGGTTGCAAGTTCATTTGAATGTCTATCAATGAATTTCATTCATCAATAGATGACTAAAAGACCATGTAAACATTACGTTCATTCATGGGTATTTTGCAAACATATGTGGACACCCTACTTGCAATGTAGTTGCCCATAGTTGTATAAAGTTGAATGTATTTTTAGTAAATATTCATTTTCGTATATGGTGAGTTGTGTTTGATGCAATTGGTGCAACTCATATGATAACACTCATGTTATTGAAATATTTGGAGTTGTAAATATCCAATGCAATTCAAAAATCTAATTACAAAACCCTAAGTATTTTATCATATTGGAAAAACCCCTATATGTAGGGCACAAAAACAAGATGCAACAGACAAAAAACACATCATAGAAAATCAATTAGAATTAGAAACAAATTTTCTTTGATAGGAAGACAACCTTTGGGTTTCACTTGTAAGCCTTTGGTGCAATCAAATGTCAATTCAATCATCTTCATTGCAAAAAGCCTTCAATCACATGCAACATTACATCTTTTGACAAAACATGTGTTTCATAGTTTTTTCTTTTGAATTAGTTAGTAGAAGAAATTATAATTTGCACTTGGGGTAGCGTGTAGACTTTTAATGGTTCATTCATGTACAAATGAAGTTCTAGGGTAATTATTTACCTTTTCAACATACCTTTTAAATAAGGCATTGTGTTCCAACTCTAATGTTTCTTCATGGCAATTATCCCATTAGATTTTACATAAGCAAGGAGCCATTTCCAACATCTTGTGTGTAAGGCTAAAATTTCGAGAACTACTATCTTGTTGTGATAGATGATGTGTTGTATGATTTGGTTTTGAATAAGATCAACAAGTTGGTTGTTATTTAGTTTGAAAACACCCACATGGATAAATTATGATAGTGAAACTTCCATGCAACAACTTGTTTATTCATATTCATCAAATGCACCTCAACAACTTGGCATTCCTTAATTGCATGGCTATTTAGCCTCATCTTCAACACTATTATTATTAATATAACTTATACTCACTCATGGGGTATTAAGATCATGCACATCAAAACCCTACAAATCAACTAGATTATTTAGAAATTTTATCACAAATATTATGCAAGCTATAAGGAAATGAGTGAAGTGAACAAATAATAAACAAGGCATTTTGAAAATTGTTGGCAAACTTGAAACAAGGCAATGAATGCGATGTAACAAATCAAGCATTTGAAAAAAATTCTAACAAATCTGAGTGAAGGAATGAGAATAACACAATAATTAGATCATTTGGGGAAAATTTCAACAACATTAAAAGTAGTTGGGGGTAGGTGCAAGGTGGGGAATGCAACATATAAAATAGAGCACTTTGAAATCTTTCAATAAATATGAAACCTTGAAAAAAAATATTACAAATGCACATTGGCATGCACATTTGAAACATAAAATGCATACACACATGTTTTTGTGGTAAGGCTGAAAGCTTTCAACAAGCTTAAAACTTGAAAGAAGCAAAAAAATACAAATCACACACTTAAGACATAAAACACACATGAAAAAGGTTTGGCATTTAGTATTTCAGCAAGCTTACCAAACAAAATGCAAAACAAGTGAAAACTCAAAGCCTTCTTCAACTCCAATGTCATTTGTAGTTTCCATATCCTCCAACGATCTTTTGTCGTGGCCAAAACTTTCTTACATTGATGTAACATGACAATAATGTTCATTTTGAAATAACCACACCCAAAACAAAAAGTCAAGCCTCCTCTTACATTGATGTAACATGATAATAATGTTCACTTCAAGACAACCACACTCAAAGCAAAAAGATAAAAGTTTAGGCTCCATGCTTAGTCCATCTCAAGTTTCAAAACTCTCAAGTGTTCTCATTTCCTTAAATCATAAACCCTAAATTAAAAACCCACCCCTCTACACTAGATATGAACTTGGGCAATTTAAACTTGTTATTTAGAAATACCCTTTTATGTATTTTATGGTGGGTTAGTGATGGTTACGATTACTTTAGATGGTACTATAAGGGGGCAACAGTGCAATGGGTCTAAGAAAATTTCCTGGTAGGAGGTGGGTTCTAGGTCTTTGCCGATTTCACCTCCAATCAGTATGTGACCATGCAAAAAATATTTGTCACATTCAAATTTAGTTCTTTAACTCTTTCTAACCTCGTCGATAAAACTAAATTGGGCCTGCAAAAAGGTAGGAGACTACTAATAGCAACCCACATGGACCAATCAAATTATATAGCCAATCAAAATCAGGTGTTAGACTTTGCTGTGCTTTTCACCACCCTCAGCAACAATTTTTTTTTTTCCTGGCGAAATTTCATTATTTTTGGACAAATAAATTGGGAAAATTCTGGATTATTTTGGTTTTTTGTGAATTCGATTAAAATTTCCTTTTTGAAGAAAAAAATCGCAAAAAATTCGATATAAAAACAATGAAATATATAACTTATAAATTAAATTAAATCATTAAATTTTGTATTTTCTTTAACTGCTCAGCAAACTGTGCAAAAATGCTGGGCCAAAACCTTTTGGTTCTGAGTCAAACCGGCATGTTTTGACTTTTGTTCATCCAATTTCAAATTGCAGGTTCACATATTGAGCACCAAATGGAGTTGCTCTAATGAGAAAAGGAATGGTCCATAATTTGCCACAGCAGCAGATATATGTAGGTACACCTTGTGTTGTGGAGCTAGGAAATTGTCATGTTGACGAATGAATGGACAGAAAGACTCTGTTATATTTCTGTGGGTGATATCAATCCCCCCCTCCATGTAACTGATTCCGGATCCTTGTCCCCCCCAAAAAAAAACTGGCCAGATCCCGATCTCTAACCTGATTGGCATTTCTAGATATTTTCCACCTCTTTGATTGGCTCACATTTTCCTACCTGGCATTGGTTTACTCCAATCATGGAGTCGGAAATAATAATGCTGTCATGGTAAGTATCGGGCCCAGATCTTGGACCAAAAGATGCTGCCATATTTCCGGAAAAATAAAATAAAAAATTATTGTCCTCAATTGGGTGTGCTACATATTATTTTCGGGTCCACTAACAATTTTTAAAGCCGATTCATCAAAGCGAGCAACTGAATTGGCCCAAGTAAACCAGTGTTGGACAAGTACCCATTTGGGGCAGTAGGAACCAGTGGTTCCGGTTCCGGTTCCAAAGAACCTAACTGGAACCAGGTCCAGGTTTTAGAACTGACAGAACTGGAACTGACAAGGAGCAGGGTCGAGTATGGAATCCGGAGGGAACTGAGGGGGTTGGTTCGACCTGTATGTAGAACCAAAACCTGACCCTGGGATCGGTTCCAAGTGGGGAAAAAAACTGGAACTGGATCGGATTTTTGAAATTCGGTCCCAGCTCTTTATTTAGGGTTAGGGTTAGGGCATCCACTAGTTTTGACTTTTGACCAGTATGGTTGCCCTGTTGCCTACTTCACGAATTGCTTCCTTCTTGTTCATTATTCTTTTTTCTTTAGTGAACAAACTCAAACAAGGTCTTTTCTTTTTCAAGTGCTCAAGTGCAAGGAATAGAAGTTGAAGATAGTTTATGTGTTGAGCTCAATAAGGTTAAGCTTGAAGTGATTTTTAAGGTTGAAGCTCACATAACATTTGTGTTGTATTAAAAAGAAGTTATGCAACAAAGCTTGGGAAAAGGGAAAAGAAGTTATGCAACAAAGCTTGGGAAAAGGGAAAAGAAGTTCAATAGAAGAAAAACCATGTAAATAAAAATCAAGGATGGGAACCCATCCATCAAAAATACAAAGCAAATGAGAACACAATTAGACACAACCCAAAGAAAAAACAAAGACAAATAATCAACAAAAATTAGGTAAAAACCCTATGCAAATAGGACCCATGGCTACAAAATGATGATCAATGATAATAAAAAAGACCTAAGACAAAAGAACTATTGTCTACCACAAATTGGCTAGTGATGGAGGTGTAATAACTATGATGTGTGGAAAAGACGAGGAACCATGACCAAGTGTAATAGCCTACTCAAAAATGACTATGGCTTGCGCATGTTGCAAGGCTACGGACACGTGTTCTCAATAATTTTAAAAAAACATTGAGGGGACTAAAGAAGATCGCTAATGACATGCAATAGTGGTCTATGCACAAGCGGTCAAAAATGAATTAAAACAAAAATGAAAACACCCATATGTCTCAATAGTAGAGGGAGTGAAATCATCACCTAGTGCTTGCTCAACGTATGATCATGTTTTTTCCCGAGTAGCCATCATCGTTGCATGTGTTGTCATTGTCAATGTTCATTGCACCATATTTGTGCGAATTGAGTAAAAAATGACAATGTTCATCAGAGTCTAAAAGATGTTTCTAGTGTTAAGGATATCCACTCATCATCAAATGTGGCAAGGGAAAAGGTGGGACATTTCCCTCTAAACATGTGTTCCACTTTTTAAAGTAATAGTTGCGACAATATTTCGAATTGTATCGCAGGTTGTTGTATGTTCACTTTTGTAGAGGCATCGAAACAAATGGGTACCTAGATCATCAATGGTATGACCAAACTAACACCATGAAAGATAGGCGATTGTAGGATGTGGCAAATCAAGACGAATACATAGTGTTGTGAGGAAATGGGCTGAAGATAAACAAAATGCACGTGTGGTAGGATGAGCTAATAACTAAGTGCCTACCCCTAAACTCGCACATGAACAAAAACATGTTCACATCATATCTAAATAAGTGTTTATTAATAGTGAAACAAATTCCTGCTCACGTAGGCAATCCGTCAAAGAAGTTTGTAACTAGGGATAAGACTAAACCATTAAGCTTTCAAAGGGTGGGACCTAAGAGTGAACAACTTGATGTAACAAAGTCCATGTATCTCATAGTGCCATCTAGAATGAAAAAATGCTAGACTTCAGTCTCAACATGTGTTATTGCATCCAAAAAAATAAGGTGATCATCCTGTTGGAAACAAATGACAAATGCAAGAACAATTAATGCCCCAACATCCCAAGAATGCAAAGGTAATAGTTTAAACTATAGAAAGGAGGCCCAACCCACCTGAAGAAACAAGAAAAATGGCTTAACAATGAGCTAAGTGATCAATAGAACCACAAAAAGATCCCATTCCAAGTAACTTCTCCAACGAGATATGGTGCAAGTATCAAACTCAATGTAATGTTATAAATACTTGGAGATGGAAACATTATACGAAGCAAATAGCCAAGGCATTGGGCACAACACAATGAGAGCATCGCAAAAGCTACTTGAAAATCTACAATCATAGGGAAATTAGATATCGGCCAAATTCCTCATGAAAAACCTTAGCCACAAATGACTCCACAAATGATCTGGATCCCACTCATGTGCCCAAAATACAAAAACTTGAATTGAAAGTAAGAAAACCAAAAGGAAGTGATATAAAATGGTCCAACCCCTATGGAGACTAAGCTACACACTTTGTTGGATGCATTGAAAGTCCTAATGCTGATAACTCCTGTTGCAATCATAAAAAAACAAGAACCACATCTAATGTAGGACCTAATTCGATAGGGGTTTTTTTGTGTTGTGTTTTCATGAAAGATCAAAAGTTGAAACTTAGGAGCTTAGGATGAACCTTAAAAGGAAGCTCAAAAAAAAACTTCAAAGGTCAATTGTAGATTCAGTTTCATCCTTGCCATTACTCATGGTCATGCTCTCTTCAGTTCCATTGGTGTTAGTGGTCATGGTCTCTTGGGCTTTGTTGGTGTTCCTTGTCGTTATTCTCTTTGGCTCTATTGGTGTTGGCAAAACTTGAGTTAACTTTTTTTTTCTTTGTGTTGTTTGCAAACTTGTGGCAATGGTGATGGCAACGGTAATGGTGGGCTTGGTAATGGTAAGTCTTGCAACGCATAATGGCAGTCTTCATTCCTCATGGTGTGTCCCTCATGTTCTCATTCATCTTTGGTGATGTTCATGGTCATGCTCTCCTTCGATTTTATTGGTGTGTGTGGTTGTTATTTTCCTAGGCATCGTTGGTGTTCACGATCATTGTTCTCCTTAATTCTATTGGTGTTCATGGTTGTGTTTTCCTAAACTTTATTGGTGTTCATGGTCATGCTCTCCTAGGTTTTATTGGTGTTCCTAGTCATTGCTTTCATGGGCTCTTGGTGTTCATGATCATGTTTTCCTAAGCTTTATGGTGTTCTTAGTTGTGTTCTCCTAAGGCTTTGTTGGTGTTCATGGTCGTGCTCTCCTAGGGCTCTATTGATGTTTTTGGTCGTGTTCTCCTATCTTTGTTAATTTTCCTAGTCATGCTCTTTTAGGGCCTTATTGGTGTTTGTGATCATGGTTTCCTAGGTTCAATTGGTATTTTTGGTCGTGTTTTTATGGGCTTTGTTTGTGTTCTTGGTCATGCTCTCCTTGTTTCTTTTATTGTTCATGTGGTAATATCATGAATCATGATGGGGAAATCATAGAGGTTCCACTAGGAGTGGAGTTTTATGCTTCTACTTATAATTTGCCCTTAACATCAACATCACATGTTGATAATTCTATAAACACGTCATTCAAAATTATGGGCTTTGTTGGCAAAAAATTGATATTTTTGGAAACATAAGAGTCCAATAGCCACAACTTGGGCATTTATGCACCGCTGAATTTTTCTTCACCAAAAGTAAGTTCAATTCAAATCAACTTCACAAGCTAAGCATTTGAAATGTGTTGTGTGTTACCCATTTACTCCAAATGTAGGATAAAAAAAGGGTTTGATCAATTATCAATCTACAAATGGGATTTTTGCATTACGAAAATGTTTAGAGGGCAATCGTCAATAACTTTGGAGTGAATGGACTGAACGGCTAAAGGGTGGGCTTGAAAGAGAAAGAAATCCAGCAAAAAAGAGGTCCAACCTAACTTTTTGCACTATTTTTGCCATTTTCGGTATTTTTGTTCCTTACAATAAAAATGATTTTCATCAAAAAAAATTTGAAGAAGATGTTGTGTTACTCATTGCAAAGGAACTTGTGCCTTTGTCATTCATTGAGGCTCCTTTTTCTAGGATATTATTTCTTAGGTACAATCCTTGATTGAATTTCCCATCATAGTAAAAAATTAAAAAAGAATTTTTGCTTATGATTAATAAGTGGACAAAAGAAAGATTTGTTTTTCAAGCCTTTCAACAATCATGTAATACATGCACTGTATCTTTTGATCTTTGGATGTCAAGGGGAGGTATTGCTACATTTGTTCTTATTGTTCATTTATTGAATGACAAGTGGGAACCTTGTTATGTAATTGTCGAATTTTTTGAGATTGCAGATAGATTTGGAAATGCCATGGTAATACAAGTGAACGATGTATTTGCAAAACATGGGTTGAGTACTCATATTCTTGCATATGTTAAAAATGAAAGGAGCAATCTTGCCACCATGACTTTTGCATTAACATTTGTTGTGTCTTGTGAGGTTTTGGGATTATTAGCACCTTTTGTAGGTTTTTGTTGGGGTCATGCAATGTCTAAGTGTTGTTAATATGTGATAGATGATTCCAAGGTATGTGTTGGCGTGCCTTCTATTTCGAATAAAGAAACATAATCAATTTTGCAAAAAACCATTATTTGGACCAAGAAAAGTGGCAAGGGACGACAATAATGGCACAAAAAATGTGAGTTATTAAGGGTGCCTCCATGGAAACTAAAAACTCCTATGAAGACTCACTTTGCTTCAAAAGTTATCTTATTCCAAGATACTTTTGAATTTAAGCATGTGATTATTCTTTGCTATGGAAGTCAATAGTTATTGGCTTTAGAAGGTTGTGTGCCTAATCCCCAAGTTTAAGCAATAATTCGAGTTATTATTAATACTTTGGGCCCTGTGGTTTAGCAATGTGTGTTGAACCAAAGATAAAGATATTGGTTTCAAATGCCCAAACTACTACATATCACTTGTCTGTTAGTTTCAAGCCAATGGTTTGGGATTTGATTATAATGAAACCCCAGATTTTAATGGAGAGCTCCAAGTCTTTCGATAAAACATGCAGAAACAAGTGGTACAAGTCTTAAACCCTTTTTTAAAAATTTATTATTATTATTATTATTATTATTAATATTTTATTTTCAAAAGACCAAAGCCCATAGCATGTTGTGTGTCGCAACCTTAGCCTTGGTTCGCGACCAAGGCAAGGGGGTTGCAAGGTTACGGGCCTATAAGTAGACCCAGGAGTCATATCACATGCTCCCGGGAGTGCAAAGAGTGTGAGGGAGTGAACCCTCACACTCCCAAGTGAACTCCCATGTTGGGAGTTGGTGAAAGTTGGAGTCCTTTTGGGACTCTCAAAACTTCAGAGAGCGTTTTGAGGGGTCAAATTTCCATGGCTGGTTGCGCTCTTTATATCAATGGAAAGGTCTTGAAGTGTAGATGTCCAAAATGAGCTCGCATTGCTCATTTGGACATATGAAACACAAGTTATGGCCAAAGGAAGGCCCGGGAGTCGAACTCCCGGGATTCCGCCAGTTTTGACTCCCGACCACTAAAAGTCGGGAATCGACCCGAAATACTTCGGTGAAGAAAACGTGCGACATACCGTTGGAAAGGTCTCGACAAGACCTACAACTTTGCTTCAGACAGCGAGTTGATCGGAGGTCTGCTCCGAAAGTTATGAAGCTTCAAAGTCGCGGGAGTCTCGAAAATGCGCGATTTTGGGACTCCCACGCGGGAGTCCCGGGAGTCCCGGGACAAAATGACCATTTGGATGCCACCCCCGCGGCGAGTCACAGAGTATACTATAAGGGGGAAGGTGGTGGCTTCCCCCAAGGTCCGGGCCGTGGTGAGTCTTGTGTGTCCGTGTTGCCCGTGGCTTGTCCCAA
>Ga0116231_10006356_pt1 | contig 22616 bp, 21 predicted proteins | sample S1TSphgellanicum_2_FD_89695 | JGI IMG/M metagenome (GOLD analysis project Ga0116231, IMG submission 89695) | Host-associated microbial communities from peat moss isolated from Minnesota, USA - S1T2_Fd - Sphagnum magellanicum MG | ecosystem: Host-associated > Plants > Peat moss > Unclassified...
CCAATTAACTAAAGATTTTTCAATAATTATTTTAATAATGTTAAAAAAACAAACCTAGTAAACAAACTTCACCCTTAGTAAACATTTACACCATATAGTGAACCAATTTCACCGATGAAGGTAAGTGTAGTGAAATTATAATGAACTTAATTCACTTTTATGGTTGCATAGTGAAATAGCGTAGTGAACTACACCACACTTTCCTAGTAGTGGGAACCTTTGCAATTGTTTCTAGTACATAGAAATGACCATAAGCATGTTTTGCATAAAAAACATCTAGCACCATGATTAGAACCTCCTACAATTAAACAAAATCTTTTATTAAAAAATCTACAAAGAAATACCAATTTGCACATGGCAAGTGAGACCAAAAATATGCTTGAATTTAGTACATTGTGTTATCATTAGCCTTCACAAGGAACTTATTGGCTTTTTGTCACCATGAAACCCAAACTAAAACCCTAGATTTCAAAGACCCATGACAACTTACAATAGCAAACACATTGAAAGCTTTCTCCATAAGGATGATCAATTTCTCCAACCCCTTGCAAGACTTTGCATCATTTGAACTTGGCTTGAACCTAGTAGCCTCCACCACTTTTACTTCCACTTTGTTCTTTTTACTACACCTAAATAATCAACACAAGCTTTTTATAAATTGTGATCTATAGCCCACCCATTGAAAGATGCAGCAGTTCCTCCAAATTTGTTAATTTTCCATCCATAAAACTCATCAATCAATAGTTCAAGACATGTCAGGCATCACTACCTTATGGATTTAAGGCCCATTCAAATGCAACTCATGTACGTACAAGCCTTGTTCAACTATTTTCCCATCCCTTGCACAAAACTCTACAAGGACACATAACACGAAATTCAAAAGACATTGTCTTTTTCTCAATGTCTGTAAGAAGCTAATTGTGTAGGGTGTGGCTAACAAGAAACAACCAAATATACATGAATGGCATTGTTGTAAGTCTAACTTTAGGGATTTACCAACTATATGAATTATATTGAATATTTACACAAAATAATCTCCCTTACTTTGGTTTGACAAAATATACAATTTTTTAATATGTTCCATAGAAATGTTCATAGAGCAAATTCCAAACCTCTCCACCTAATCATTGATTCTAGATACAAATACTAACAACAATAAAAGTAGGGGGGTTTTCTAGTTTCAAGAAGGCAAATGAAATTCATATTTAGGTTTTAGAAACTCATGTCCTAGGTCACACTAACTAACTTCATGTTTTGATATGATAAACCCCAAACCTCCATGGATAACTAAAGAGAAAATGAGAGTTGAAAGAAGCAAGTTCTTCACCATTATATCATAAATAAAACCATCCACTGACCAATTAGGTGTATAAACAATAAGCTCAAAATCTAAGCCTTGCATATTGTAATATGTAAACTTCAACACTAGCATGCCACTTCAACAAAAGTTTCCACCTGCCATAACACTCCATAATCTTTCATATGTAAGACATGAAAATCATAATTGCAACAATATTTTTATATTTGACAAGGTGGGCTTTGCTATCCAATGAAACATAAATGACAAAACAAAATTTTGATGAAATTGCAAAAGGAACTCCAACAAAATATTTTGAAAGCAACCATTTTGTATCACTTTTAGCCAAACCAAAATAAACAAGACAAGAATAAGTGGGTCATAACCTTGTGAATGTCATTCACAAAGTATCAAACCATCACCTTTATCATGGTCTCGTTGACTTAATTTCATTCCAATAATGGGTGTTAATAAACATATAGTGATCTGATCAAGACTTAGGGAAACTAATCATATAATAATTTGCATCGTGAATTTGTCACATTCCTAGAAGCAATGAGAAGATACAGTCATGATGTCATTTAACACCTAACAAGAGGCACAACAAAAAGATACAATACCACAAATAAAAACATTCACTTGGAAAAAAATCATTTCATTTTTTCACACAACTTAGGGGTTTTGTTGAATGGCCTTGCCCAGTTCCTTTACAAATACATGGGATTCCTCTACTTTGCACAACAAGTAAATGCATGTAAGCTTGCCCCATCCCACAACATTATTCTCCATCATGTTTTTTTTGCTATTGGACTATTCAAATTGAAAAGTACAATATAACTAAAAAGTTATAATTATGGCCATATGTATATATAGCTACATTACATGTCAACAATATAATAGCATAATAGTTTCTTGATTTATATTTGTAGCCAATAACATCTCTTGGATGTTGTAAAATTCACATTATGCGTTTGGGGTCATGCTCCATCACATACCACTTTTGATAGAATTGTTTAAAGTACATGATGGCAATTGCTTGAAACATAATTAATTAGTCACTAGAGACAATGTTCATTTCAAAGAACCACAACTTTCCACAAATTTCAAAATTATTGCCATTAACTTGCTTATAGTTGTTTTGTCAAACACATTAAGCTTGATTGGTACATGGTGCTACTAATGTACGTGTTGCATATAATGAGAGCACATTTGCTTTCCTGTTAGTGAAAGATGGGGTTGAGTTCCAAATCACAGTGCCTTTTGGGTACTATAGAAAAATTCCAATGGAATCCAATTAGACCTATATTTTATAAGGGAAGGAGAAAACTTAGCTAACTTGTTGAATCTCTTGTTCATAAAACCTTCACACAAGAAGATCCTTGGCTACAATCAAAGGTTCTAGTAAGGATTCTTGTCTTGTTTTAAAGAACCACAAAGTTGTCCTAAAATTGCATTCATATGCCCAAAAGAATTCATAGATGGCAAATGTAAACTACTAAAGGAAGATTGAACATCATTTGCAAGTATACAACTTTGCAATTATGTAGAATAATTGGAGAAGAATCAATAGGGTTTTCCTGATGCATATTTTGTTGTTTCCATCACAACTCACGTTTAGATTATAACAACCCTCATTACACCAACTCTCACATAGTTCCAATGTCGCAAATAACAAAGAGCAAAGGAAACCAAAAATGCAGTAGCAAATTTGTCAACCAATTTTCCTATTCCTTTTCACGTTTCTTGTTCTTTGAGCATTACAATGCATGTTCACACAAACAATGTGTCTTTTCATACATAATAAGGCACACAAATATAAATGGCTTGAAGTCATAGACTCCATATAACAACAAAGTCAAAGGGGTAAAAGTTTTAAAAGGTTAAAACAAGATATCATACTTAATGGACACTTGTCAATCACCTTATCATAATTTGTACTTTTGCTAGAATAAATGTTCTTTTACATAATATACAATGTAACATTCCATTTGCCCCTTTGTTGAAATGACAAAATTATTGAAATTTTCAAAGTTTCATTTTTAAAACTAAGAGTTTCATAATTAGTAGGAAGGTACCTATTTGGGAGATGTGAATCCATTTTCTTATTACATTTGTTGAAATTTTTCCCACATGCATTGTAAAGTTCTTAATTTGGACACAATTTTCCTTTTTAGTTATTACATCAATTTTTTCAGATTTTTTTCTAATTAATTTTTCATTTAAAAAAAATCATGATTTTCAAAAGAACTTCATTTTGGACCAGGATATTTTTTTTCAATTTTATGATGTAGCTAAAATGGCAATCATCCATAAAAATTGACTACAAACTAATATGTGAAAATAGAAAAAAAATCAAAATCTTTTATATTCCCATGCCTCATAAAAATATGAGGATTTGGAAAACTTTTATTTTAAGAATTTGACAAATTTGGGCCATTTTTTCCATGAAAAATCCTTCGTATAAATGAAAATCATATTTTTCATGTCAAATTTTGCCCAAAAAAGAACATTGTTTTGAACATGCAAGTTCAACATTTTATGATTGTTGTTGAAATATTTTAGAATGACATCAATATCACTCAATTGAAACATGTTTTGATTTTCAAACATTGATGATCTATACATTTAGGATTAATTGAGAATCATAACTTTCAAAGTGGATTTGTAACACCATATTGAGTTAGTAAAAATATAATTTGTTAATAAAATTAATTATAGTTGATGAATATAAAGATGAGTAGATATGGAAATAAATAATGAACCTTATGGATTCTACTTTTGAGGATCTTTTGACAAGGACCTTATTTGGGATGAAGGTTTCTTTTTTCAAGTTCCTCAAGTAGGTGCATTGGCTAGGACCTTCAATATTAATGAACAATAAACGGCAATTGTTCTATTGGAGAAGTAGATCTTTCTAGTTTTTTGACATAAATGAAGACATTATCTAAATCTAATGACATCTAGCTTAGTTTTTTTCTCTCAAGATATGACAAATTAAAAAAAGAATCCCAAAAAACCTTTTGTTGGATTTGCTAGCATTTTTTTTATCATTAGGTTGCACAAATTTGTCACAAAAAAAACACTACTTGGGATTCATGTATGGGTTAGTTAATAATTTTGGATTGAACATAAATATAATTTAATTAATTTCATTTCATTTGAAATAAAAGACTAAATTCTTGGGAAGAAAATGTCAAATAATATAGAGATTCATCATAGAAAGGATGAAGTTTTTAAAAGATTAATAGGTGGCATATTCTTATTGGTTTAATGAATGATAATATATATATAGAGATGAAAGGGTTGGATAATTCAACCTTTCTTCTTTCAAGTATTTAAGGGGTAACAAGTGAAGCTTTGGGTTCATTTTCCATTTTCATATTGTTAATTTATTATTAAGCCTTGTCATATGACTTTTGTGTGTAATAAACTTATGAGACAATGAAACCATGTGTTGTTGGATTGTGAAATGTTCACAAAAGATTTCTTTAAAAATTGTATGAGTGACATTTTTAAGCAAATGTGATGATCTCCCCATTGGGTGTATTTCATATAAAGATCAAGTTTAATTACACAAGTGATTTTAACCTAAAACATGTAAGTTTCATATTGTGACCTTAACCTCATGCTCATGGCCAAAGTCAAGGCACAAGAAAGTAGAAAAAACTATTCTATATGAAAGTAGAAAAAACCCAAAATCCTTCTATATTTTTGGCTACCTACTGGAAATTATCATAAAAATCTGATGATTTTGGAAAAAAAGATTCCTTCAAAATCTAGCAAATCTGGACCATTCTTTCCATTAAAAATCCTTTGTATAGGTCGAAATCATATATTTTCAGGGCAAAATTTTTGCCCCAAAAAAAACACACCAGAAAGAAAGGGGTAAGAAATAGCTTAGGGAGGGTAGAACAATTAATGACAAGTCAGATGTACATACCCTAAACCCTAAACCCCATTCACAGCAGTTAACCCATTGTTTGGATTGAATTGGGATTCATCGGGTTAGAACATGGATTGAGTTGGAATGGTTCCATCCATTGGCACACTAGCTTTCTCACTCAAACCCATCTTTATTGGAGGATTGGTGTTTTCATTAGTGTTTGCCATTCTTCGAGAACCATAATAATATGTCAATAGCCCTTACCCACCAATTCCTTTCTTTGAAAAAGAGAGAACCCCACTCACCTTGGTCCCATACATCATGAGTCCAAAATGGGTCACTAGCCCTTAGATCCTCAAACATAGTACCCATAAAATTTCCTCCTTTATGTATCATATCTACCCATCAGTGGTTTTTTTCTTTTTTTCTTTTTTTTTCTCTTGGAAAAAAAATTCACTATTTTTTGACAAAGAAATTGAGAAAATTTTGGAATTTTTTGTTTTCCTAATATAATTTCCACTTTTTTTTTTTGTGGGGTAAAATCTCACCAAAATTTTGATACCGAAAAGATGAAAAGAAAAAAGAAAAAAACACTGCTACCCATATTTCTACTCTAGACTCTAGACAGTAAATACTTTTTAAAAAAAAAATTATCTTAATAAAAAATTAACATAACAAGATTTAACATGAGAAAATTTTAACAAGATAAAAAATTTAACAAGATTTAAACATATAAAAATTATCTTGTTATGTACCTACTTGCTATGTTATGTGCTTTTAAGAGAATTGGGATACAAGGTACATAACATACCCACTCACAGACCTTTGCTAGTGGGACCATGACCTAATTCTGTGATGACAGCCAAAAACAACTTTGGTACCACTCTGCTGGAAAATTGTGACTCAGTTTAATACAGGCACAGCTGTGTATGCACATGGGGCTCATTAGATGCAAGCTTAAATTACCCTAATTTAAACCCTTTTAGACTTGTCCAGAAATGAGCCTTCAACCCTAAATATAAGCTCTGCACTCAAGCAAGCTACATACATAAAATCTCCAATGGCTGAGATGAGCACAAGTAGTGATGATGCTCCACAATACCACCACCATGTTCAAATATGAACTAAAAAACAAGGCATCACAAACATCTAGCTACTGTGTCCACACTTTGAACACCAAAACAATCCATTCCAATCTAAACACTCCAAACGAGTTCACCTAATGTGAAACCGGTTCTAATAAGGTAAAGCTTCCAAAAATTGGATCCAATGCAATAGTCCCAATAAAGCCATCCACCAACATCCATATTTACATCCCCTTCCTTATTACAGGCCAGAGTGAACCAACAGCCACCAGCACACCATCCATCCATCCATCCATCCATTGATTGGAAGCCCATTATGCTTTCAGTACTTGATGGAAACCCTAACTCAGTTGGCATCAGGTTTCAATTCAGTAGTACATCCTGTGAGAGATGGGTCCTGTAGGGAAATGTGGGATAAGAAAATAGGTGGTGAATAGGTAAGTAGTAGTAAGTACTTAGTAGAAGGATGCTTCAAAACATATGGGCTATAAATGGGTTGTTAGTAGGTAGGTAGTAAAAATGGCAAGGGAGCTTGAACTCAATGGAAAAGGGTTTCATCTCCACCCACCATCCATCCTTTTGGTGGTTATTGGTTTCACTCGGCCCTTATCACCACCTAATATGAAGCACTTCAAAGTTTTTCTTTCTTTGTATTTGAAAAATCTCATCACTTGGAAGATGCTTTCATCAATGGAAGGGACCTTTTGCCATCACTTGGAAGATGCTTTCATCAATTGAAGGGACCTTTTGCCATTCACAAGTAAACCTTTTACCATTCAAATAAAAAACTTTCCATACTTTATGCTAGTGAAGGCATATTCTTGAAGGTTTCCCTTAATTTTCAAGCTTACACCCCATGGTTACTACCCATGGCTACTACCCAAGAGGTTGTAGCCATCAAATTAGGGGAGGCCTTTGAACAAGCCTTCCCCTGAGCTTTCATTTGGGAAAAAAACCTAGGCACCTAAAACAAATATGTTTACATGTTACTTTTTCTTTGGTGAAATAATGCCAAATTTTGATCACCAAATTTTGGTTAAGTGTAATGAGCCCAATAAGAAAATCCATCTCCACTTTACTAGGAACCATGTTACATGATGTATAAAGGTGTTAGGCCACATTCTTGTCATTCATTTGTTTTGCTAGGATGAACCTCCTTGTAACAAGCGAGGAAATCAGCCCATTAGCACTTTATCATTAAACCCTAATTGTCGTCACCTCTAGAATTGTTGTCATTCCCATGATGGGGCCATTTTGCTCATTTGTTTGTGTTGCCATCACAACCTCCTAAGCACAAGACATTTTTTTGTCAAAAAGTTGTTGAACTATCAAAACTAGATTTTCCCAAAAAATTTTAAGTGTTGTACATAAATTTTTGAACTTTAGAAAGATATATCGTTACAACTTTAAAATTAAAATTTGAAAGGTGAGTTTAATAACCCATTTGCAGATCTTGAAAGTTAAAATGATCACAAATCCTATAATCTTCAATGGCATTTTTTTATATTGAAGTTGTGAATCATGCATTATATTGTGATTCATGAAGTTTGTTGGAAGTTTTGTATTGTGAATGATTTTCAATAGAATTCATGAATTTGTGTAGTTTAATTGTAATAGTTGTTTCAACTTTGAGAATCTGCAAATCAAAGATTTTGAAACATGGTGAAGGCAATTTGGAGTTTGGAAGTTAATGGGATTCACACATTCGTAGGTGTGTGGTTCCTTTTTAAACCCTTTGCATTTAATTTCTATGAATTGTAGATTGAATATGATGAAATGGTTAAAGGACTAGTTTTGAAAAACATTTTTATGTTGTTCATTAAAATCGTTGATTTGTAAGTTGATTTCACAGCTTCACAACCTTTTTTTTTTAATGTTTTTATTTGTTTCCAACAATGAAATCCAATTTGCATATTTAAATATTCAACTCCTTTTCTTTCTCTTTTACGATCCTTTAAACATTTCACTTGTTATCTTATAGTCCTTTGATCACTTTGTTTACTTTCTTACATTTTTTTAATCACCAAAGTTTGATTTAAAGTTAGGGTGTTTATCATTGTCACTAAGACTTCATTGATATTTTCAAATAATAAGTTCCAAATTTAAAGTCCTCTTCTAATTTGCAGTAGTCAAATTCCAAACTTAATGTGTTGTTGTAACTCGGTTTTTGCATATTGTGCATTAGTCATGTCTTTTTCAACCTTCCAATATTTCATTTATTCCAAAGATCCTAAGCTTACAATGCCTATGTGTTTTGTGATTAATGAACATTTTTCAAGGGATTATAATTTACCTAATGGGCCCAAGTCACCTTTACTTAGCATGCGACCTCCTTCTTTTGAATCTACTACATATTTTTAAAACAATTCAAATACACAAGACTTGCAAACACTTGAACCCTTAGTCCTTGAAACCCTTCATGAGCCTTTGGTCCTTGAAATTGTTCATGAACATATAGACCTTGAAGTTTTTTTTCAACCCATAGACCTTAAAAATGTTGTGTTATTTGATTCAAAGTTTGATCACCCACATTTGAAGAAACAAACCATGATTTTGGATGGGAAGAAACAATTTTATTATGCATTAGAAAGTTTCAAATATAATGGGCATTTAAATTACCATGGGTAGAAGGTTTTGTTGCACCAAGGGGGAGTTATCCACACTATGAGGTACAAGGTTTGTTCTTTGATCATAAGAAAGGAAAATTTTGTTGGTTGTAATTGGGACATGTTAACAATTAAACATTAAGGTCATAGGATTGTTGTGTGAGAAATGTTTAAGTTGGAGGTGAAAAAAAGTGGGGATTATGTTGTAAAGATTGTGTTCATTTGAAAAACATGAAATTGTGTGCTCAAAAAGGTGTTAATCCAGTATTGGCTCAAGTAATCAAACCATCAAGTGAAGAGAATCAAAATGTGATTCAAATGAAATCCTTGTTTCGTGTTCTTGCATATGGTCACCCAATGTTAAGATATGAATCCTTATACGAACTTTTTGTCGGCAAAGGAGTTCCAAACAATTTAGAAACATGATTGGTTTGATTCAGCCAATTGGGTTTTTATATTATATCCATGCATGTCCAAGTGTAGAATGCCATTATTAAGGCCATTCAATCCACCCATTTTATAACTTGCTTTTGTGATTAAGTTACACCTATTGACAATAGATCCTAGATTTGTGTCCATGTGTATATGGTTGATACTTGGACCAAGGTGCCAACTTTTGTGTGTGTTGATAGGATTGTGGATGGATCATGTTCTAACAACCTCATTAAAATTATCATGAATGTTTTGTTGAAGGTTGGGGGGGTTGAGCAAAGAAGATTTGTCCAAGAAATTATAGTGTTTTGGAAATGATGGGGTGAATGTATTTCAAGGGTAGAAAACTAGTGTCACAATGTAAATCAAATAATCATGGGCACCCTTTTTCAATGGGTGTGCATTATGTTGTTCATAAGATTAATCTTGTAGTCTAATCCTTGGGAAATTTGATCTTTTTCAACTAATAGGATTGAATCATTCATAATGAACATGTATAGCTATTTCAACCACTCACCAAAATGGCATTAATTTGGAGTTTCAAAACCTTGTTCAAATTCTAGAAACCAAGGGGAACAAAATCCTAAAAAATGTCAAGATAAGATGGATGAACATGTTGGAGCTTTTAAAGAAGATTATAGCAAAATATTGTCTTTCATTTAGAGGGATGCAAGTGGATTGTAACTCAACCCAATTGACAATGTGAATGTTGCTAGGTTTTAAGGTTTTTTGTTTTTTCATGTTTCATCCCATGTGTAATGTGTTTTTTGTTTTGTGGTGATGTCAATTTTGATTAATTTGAGCCTTTTTTGCAACATACACTTGGTACTTGGGCTTGCATGTATTTTGATGTTAATGAAGACCATGCAATCACATTTGAAATTTGCGCAAATGAGAAATATATTTATTTGTGATTTCATAGTTATAATGAACGTGTGCAAAGGCCAATTGTACATGTTGTATTGTGATGTCATGTCTTCATTCCAAAGTGATGCATTTTGATCTTTACATGGGTTATTATAATTGAACCATCAACAAACAACTCCTTTCAAATGGGTTTTTGATTATAACATTGCTTTTATTGAGCATATTGCATTTGTTTGAAAGGATGAAAATTTGTGGGTTCATTGGGGTGCAATTTGAATGCGGATGGATGATATGCTACACATTACAAAAATAACATTTGCACACATGGTTTAACTTGTGAAGGTTGAATGAAAATGTAATTTTTGACTTTTTTAATTCTATCATTTTTAATGGCTTTTGTGTGATTAAAACTCGAGGTAGAATTGTGGTTTACATTACGATTCATTATGCTCTATATGACTTATGCAAATGCTAGGACTTAAAAAACCATTGTTAATGGTAAAGTCGAAACATTTTGTCAAATGCTATTGTTATAATTGAAAATTAACATTGTCATTTGAAATGGGTTATGGTTTAGGGTTTCTTCATGCTCTTCATATTGGGTAGGACCCTAAACCCTAATGCCCTCAAACAAAGCCTTTTTAAATTCTAGTGATGCCCTTGTCCTCATGACATTACAAGACCTAAACCTAAACCCTTAACAATGGTAAAGTTGAAACATTTTGTCAAATGCTATTATTATAATTGAAAATTAGCATTGTCATTTGAAATGGGTTATGGTTTAGGGTTTCTTCATGCTTTCATATTGGGTAGGACCCCAAACCCTAATGCCCTCAAACAAAGCCTTTTTAAATTCTAGTGATGCCTTTGTCCTCACAACATTACAAGACCTAAACCTAAACCCTTAACAATGGTAAGGTTGAAACATTTTGTCAAATGCTATTATTATAATTGAAAATTTATATTGTCATTTGAAATGGGTTATGGTTTAGGGTTTCTTCATGCTCTTCATATTGGGTAGGACCCTAAACCCTAATGCCTTCAAACAAAGCCTTTTTAAATTCTAGTGATGCCTTTGTCCTCACGGCATTACAAGACCTAAACCTAAACCCTACACATGATTTACCCACTTTATGGCACATTACATTATTGCCACATCCTAGGCCCCTTGTTTTGTGAACGCCCTGAGTGAAGGTCTATTATTGAGTTTTGACTCGGTTATCAACCAAGTTATCAATTCAATTATCAATAACCTAACAATTCCTTATTGGTTTTTTAATAACGGATTAGTAACCGAAGTGACCGGTATTAAACTTTCAAAACCTAATAACTTACTTGGATGACCACATTATAATCTAGGCAAGTTATCAATATTAAAACACATAACATTTTTTTTAATGATAGAAAACCAAAATAAATAAATAAAATAAAATAATTTTTAACTTTGTGAAAACCTGGCTAATTAACCAGAAAGATAATCACTGGTTATTTGATAACCTTCCCTCATGCGTTACTAGTGGTTATTACCCTCCAAACATTGATAACCTAATTGACACTCAAAAATGTTTTTTTGATATTGATAACCTAACTCCACCCCAATTTTTAATTAAAAAAAAAACCTACCTGACCATTATGAAAAAAAAGAAAAAAAGAAAAAAAAAACCAACCAACACTGATTGAGTCCTGCTCTGAATTTTTTTAGGGTAAGTGAAGGCCATATTAATTAGCCAACATTTTATTTTATTTTTTTCCCTTCCTTCGGCTATTTGGGGATGTTTCGAAAAATGGAATGCGGGTTTGTCGAGCAGGTGTTTTGTTTTTTAAAATGCCATTGGTTTTTTTTTTCTCTTTCCTTTCCTGTGATAACCGGCAGGTACGGGTATCACCGGAGGAAAGAAAATTGGAGCAGGTCGGTCTTTCACTCGGGTACCCCCCAAAAAAAATAAAAAAAAATAGCCCACGGCCAAAGAAAGGCTTTTTACCCCGACACAAAAAACACCAATTTTTTTGTCCGAGCTCATGAGACAATTTGGGCCGGGGCTACATTTCAAACATCAAAAAAAAAGAGCGGGAAAATAATTAGATTTCATTTCCTTGAAAAAATATTTCATCCCATGGATGATGGATGATAGAGCATAGCGTTGTTTTACTTTATTTCCAATGAGCCGTGTTTTTACTATATTTCTATTTATTATTATTATTATTATTATTTTCTATAGGTACCTAGTTGAAATTGCTTCCTAACTGGAGTACCGTACCTGAGGTAAAATAGAATGGAACTCTGGTTAAATTCTAGGTTAGGGTTTGGGGCGCGCCCAACGCCGATGCTTTTCTTCCCTCTTCTTCTTCGTCTCTCGGGTCTTGTGTGCGTGCGATTTTGCGTTCGTTACTGTGCGTCCTCTCTCGTTCGGAGGAGCTTGTGATAGTTGTTCGGAAGCTTTTTTTATTTTATTGTTTTTAAAGCAATTTTGGTTTCGATTTGCTGCTCTCGGTGGTTTCCGTTGCTTTCTCAGTTTGCCTCTTTGGGATTCTGTTTTTTTTTCTTTCTTCAGTCTCTGTCTTCTTTGCAGAGATGTCTCTGCGACCAAACGCCCGCGTTGAGGTCCGTAAGAAGGGCTACAAGCTGGCGGTCGATGCGGATGAAGCTCGAAGGAAGAGGGAGGACAATATGGTTGAGATTCGCAAGAATAAGAGGGATGAAAGCCTGCTGAAAAAGAGGAGGGAGGGTTTACAACAGCCGCAGCAGCAGCTGTTCTCTTCTTCCACTCAAGCTGTGGATATGGAGAAGAAGGTAAAACGTGATCCCGCAAACAGAATGTGCAACAGCTTCTTGTATCCCTCTTGCAGTAGTGTTCTGGAGCATTACTTTTGTAGCTCAATGCCTGCCTCTTATGCTGTGCAGAGAATCTCTCCTACCCCCGGAAATGCACTTAGTTTGATAGTTTATATCTTCTTTGGTTCTTTCTAAGTCCTGCCATAACTAGTGGAATCCTCAAAGGATGTTCTCAGCCTGCAGACCGGATGCCCTTCTACACATGCCTCTCTCTTTGCCTTGTCCTCCGCTCTCTTGCACCGGGAAATCTGAAGATGCAATAGAGGTTACACTCTCAAGTTGGCTGCAGCTTGAATCAGGATATTATCAACTCATGAGTTGTTTTGCTGAAAATTTGTTTCTTTGTTCATCACAACAATTGGGTGATTTTGGGGTACAGTTGTGCTTTCCCAGTAGCATCTGCATGAGGAGAAGATATGCACATGATGTTTGGAATGGGAAAAATGTGGCTGGCTGGTCTGTCATGGATTTTTTCTTTTTCTTGATTTTGTGCTGTTTCTTCTTCACCGTGAGAATGGAGATTTCTCTATTCTTATGAAAGATATTTTCTTGATTTTGTGATAGCAGCAGTTGGAGAGCCTTCCAGCCATGGTAGCAGGAGTGTACTCTGAGGATCCAGCCACACAGTTGGAAGTCACAACTCAATTTCGGAAACTTCTTTCTATAGGTGGGCTTGATTTCCTTTTGCTCTCTTCCTGGTGATTGATCTCGACTTCCAAGAATTTTTTCTTTTCTGCATTAGTTGGTCATGATAATTTGCAAATCTGCTGTGCAGAACGGAGCCCCCCAATTGAGGAGGTTATCGCATCAGGTGTTGTGCCCCGTTTTGTGGAGTTTCTCACCCATGCAGATTTCCCACAGCTACAAGTAAGCTTCAGTTTTGGTTGGCGACTGAACCTGGACCTAATGGTGCATATAGAAATATCTGCTCTAGTCAGATGCTTGGACATATTTGTGCACAGTAACCAAAAATCCATTTTTGTCTGTGATGCAGTTTGAGGCAGCATGGGCATTAACAAATATTGCATCAGGCACATCTGATCACACCCGTGTTGTGATTGATCATGGCGCTGTGCCAATCTTTGTTCAACTGCTCAGTTCACCCAGTGATGATGTCCGTGAGCAGGTATTTACAAGACCTTGAATATAAGCTGGTTGTTTAAATGGAGTTGAGCATCATGAGCATTTTTTTGTTCGGACTTAGACTAATTTGATTGGTTTCTTTGTACACCTGATCAACTAAAATTTAATCTGATTATATTTTTACAGGATCTCATTTTTGTTATTGGGGTTTAGCCATAAAATCATTTGCCTTGTCTCTGCAGGCTGTTTGGGCTCTGGGAAATGTGGCTGGTGATTCTCCAAAATGCAGGGACCTTGTACTCAGTCATGGTGCTCTCATGCCTCTGCTGGCACAGCTCACGGATACTGCCAAACTGTCTATGCTAAGGAATGCAACCTGGACTCTCTCCAACTTCTGCCGTGGCAAACCTCAACCTCCATTTGAGCAGGTACATTCCACGTGATGGCTCAATTGTTGTAGTTTGTGTCTGTTTACTCTTGTTTGGACTTTGTGAATTTTAGTTTGCTTCTTTGCAGTTGACACTTTTTGTTTTGCTTCTATGTTGTACAGGCAAAACCTGCTCTGCCAGCACTGGAGCGCCTCATCCATTCAAATGATGAGGAAGTTCTTACAGATGCGTGCTGGGCTCTCTCCTATCTTTCTGATGGGACTAATGACAAGATCCAGGCAGTAATTGAGGCCGGTGTCTGTCGCCGTCTTGTTGAGCTGCTGCTGTAAGTTACCAAATGGCTCTAATAGGCTGGAAGTCAGTGATGCATTGCTTGAAAGCTTTTGCACAGTTTTGACACTCTTTTCTCCCTGAGTTCTGAGTTTGGTTAATTCTGAGTAGTCAAACAATCTGAATTTTTTCTAAAGTGTCTTCATAGGAACCATTATCTGAAAATGCTGGTCTACTGTGGGTCGTCTTGAATCTCTTATACATCATGCTAGTTTGAATGTGAATGTTTCAATTGATTTGGTTGTGTTGAGGGTGCCTAGCAGCCATCCTTCACCATCTGTGCTGATTCCAGCTCTACGCACTGTTGGCAACATTGTAACTGGAGATGATGTCCAGACACAGGTAACTTGCCATTCTCCACATTGTCAATATGCACTTATGGGGTTCTGTGGACAGCGTTATTAACTAGTTTCTCTCAGGAGCAGGTTCTCTGTTCTCTTATCAGGAGATATAACTTGCCTTCTTTTACTGTCTTTTCAGTTTGTTATCAACAACCAGGCACTCCCATGCCTCCTTGTACTTCTTACTCACAACCACAAAAAGAGCATCAAGAAGGAAGCCTGTTGGACTGTTTCCAATATTACTGCTGGAAATAAGGATCAAATTCAGGTTGGTGCCTCTAGCTTTGAACAACAATTGTGTTTACAATCTACAGGTTTTTGCAGAGCTTGTTTTGGGGAATTTGGGTGCACATCATTCAAGAGAAAATTCAGTTGTTGCTGCAATTTCTGTACATGGGCTGGGTTCCTCTTGTCCTCTCATCTCAGCTCCTTGCCTCTCGTGATACTGTCTTTTTTGTTTAGCATTTCCCAACATCATGTGTCTTCCTGTTGCAACAGAAACTCAGGACACAGGGTTTTGAGTAGTCATTTGCCTGAAATTTTGAGCAGATAATCACATACTTATCTGAACCCTCAGTTAGACATTCATGAAATCAGCAGGGAGTAGTGGCAGCTAGGCACTGCCATTCATCAGGAAGGTGATGGTCTGATACTTTTTTTTAGTGCTCACAAGGTCACCCTGCTGTCTCTTGTTGTGTTTGTGTTGGTTCTGTTGGACTGACACAATGGTTACATTCAAATTGACACTGTGGAGTTTTGGATCTGCAATCTCATAGGTATTTGGTTTGTTTTTCTTCCAGGCAATTATTGATGCTAACATCATCCCTCCACTGGTTGCTTTACTGGCAACTGCTGAGTTTGACATCAAGAAAGAAGCAGCATGGGCTATATCCAATGCTACATCTGGTGGAACACATGAACAGATCAAGTAGGTTGTTCATGACTTGGAATTTGTAGCATGTTTTCAGTTAAGCATGGAGGCAACTGGAGAATATCTAGGTTTGAATTGTTTCTGTCAGACAACCTTTATTCCAAGAATGAAATTGCAAATCTGCCAGTGAATTAGAAAGTGTAGTGCACAAGCAATGGCACATTGCACTAATGGGTTTTTGGTCATTTCTACAGGTACCTTGTGAATCAGGGCTGCATTAAGCCACTGTGTGATCTACTCACATGTCCTGATCCAAGGATTGTGACAGTTTCACTTGAAGGCTTGGAAAATATTTTGAAGGTAGGGGAGGCAGAGAAGGACCTTGGTAACAGCAATGGCATCAACTTGTATGCTCGGTACATAGATGAAGCTGAAGGCTTGGAGAAGATTGAGAACCTCCAAACTCATGATAACAATGAAATCTATGAGAAGGCTGTCAAAATTTTAGAGACGTACTGGCTGGAGGAGGATGAGGATCAAAACTTGGCCCCTGCAGGTGATGAATTGCAGAGTAATTTTGTATTTGGGGGAAATCCTGCTGTTCCCTCTGGTGGATTCAACTTTGGTTGATAAGGTAATTGACCTGTGCTTTCTCTATGTGGCTTATTTTGATATTCTACCCAAAAACAACAAAGAGCAAACAGTTGTTGAGAACGGTGGTCCTAGCATGATAAATGTACTCATACACAGGTGAAATGTTGCAATGCAGGAGTGAAGCAGCTATCTATGCCTCTGTGGATGCAAAAGTGCTCTCTGAATGTGGGGCAAATATGTAGAGGCCAACTGCTGAAAACTATCTTTTCCTCACTGTGACTGATTTCATTGGTCACTGAAAGGAAGTCTACTGGTCCCTAACATACAACTCTTGCAGGGTTGGCTGCCAAAACAGACTTTAGGTTAAGGACCTATTGCTTTCTCACAAAGCTAGTTTGTGCAGCACATTAACACCTCTGGACTACCAAGCTGTCCAGACACTGACTGCAACCTAGGGGATTTGGTTTCTGGGTGTAAACCATGTTGACTGCAGCTTCTGCTGTGCCACCTCCTGCTATTGTGAGCTCCCATCTCCAGTTGATGGGTGAGAGGAGTCATACTTAAGGGATGGGTTGCCAGTCCCCCCTTTAAGTAGCCCTAGACATTAACACCTCACATGCCAGTGGCTGTGCCCACTCGTCTGTGCATTCTTTACTGTTGATTTGTTTGTGGAGGGCAAGAACTTAGTTTTGTGCCCACCTCAGCTCCAAGTAGACTGAGCTACATGCAGGGGCAGTGGAACAGGGAACTGAATTGTTGTAGCTTTCCTGTTTCCACCGCCACCACATCCACCACCATCTTTTGTATGGTGTGATACCTGGGTCAAGATCCACCACTTGTGGGAAAGACCTCAGGCCTCTGACTCAATACCATGCAGGATAAATATCCTGCAGGTAAATGACTACCATCCTGGGTCCAGATCCACCACTTGTGGGAAAGACCTCAGGCTTCTGACTCAATACTGTGCAGGTTAAATACTCTGCAGGTAAATGACTAGCGTGTCCTGGGTCCAATCCACCACTTGTGGGACAGACCTCAGGTTTTTGACCCGATACCATGCAGGGGGTTAAACATTCTGCAGGTAAGCGACTAGCATGTCCTGGGTCCTGATCCACCACTTGTGGGAAAGACCTCAGGGTTTAACTCAATACCATACAGGATAAATATTCTGCAGGTGAATTGACTAGTAGCATGTCTTCTGATCACAAAATCATCATGGGAGACTCACTGAGTGGCTGGCTGGGTTCAGATTCTGCCATTTGGGCTGGTTTTTAACTAAGTTGTATAGTTAACAAGCATGCCAAGTTATCTAAGCTAACAGGCAGTTTTTTTGTGAGGACTTGTGGATCTGTTATGATGACTCATGGGTGTCATCATTGGATCCATTCACTGCGATGATGTTATATTCCAGACTTCCTAATAAAGTTTTTTTTGCCATGTTATGATGTGCGCTTGATTTTCTCATTTGTCATTTCAGTTAAAGAGTTGTCTCAACATCCTGATACTTCACAAGACATGGAACCACCTGCCTCCTTCGATCCACAAATCACCAAGTAAGCCTGGTTGTATTCTTTTATCACATGTTTGAAGATTTTCTTTGCAAAGTCCCGGAAAAGTAGTGAAGTCTTTTCAGAAGTTCCCTTCCTTAACATTGTACTCCAATATTAGACCCATTTTCTCTCTCCGTCAGCTAGGGACCAGATCAAAAAACTTCATACTCAAGTTGATTTAACAATTTTTTTGGGGGCCTTATGAACTTATTCCAAATTTTGGAATGGAGAAAACATTTAAAGCACACAAGACAAATGCCCACCTCATATGTTGACCTCCCTTTTACATTTTGAAGGCCAAGCTTGGGATACTTCAAACCTAAGTGATGGTTGTCCATATTCAAGTTCCCAATTGACATGTCCCTTGCACCTCTATTGGTTTTCATGGGCCTATAAACAATGTCCCATATAACATTGACCTTATGTTGGTGTACTATGTTTGATGGGACTTGTTGAAGTTGAATTTGATCTTCTGTAAGGGCCAATAACTTAGCTTGATCTTTTCTTATTTGAATTCTACAACTTTCTTTTTACTAAAGCACTTGTAAAACCAAGTTATTTTCATTGGCTTCTTAAAAAATGCATTTATCCCTTCCGAAGTTTTAAATTTTCAATCCAATAATTTCATCCATGACATCCTTAAATTAAGAACTATTCATCTTCAACAAATTTTTTTTAATGGGAAGCACCTCATTCAATTTCACACATGATTCATGACTATGGTACAATTTAACTTCATCTCCATCAATGTTTATAGTTGTCAATATGACATTGAAAACCACATGAACTTGAAATGTGTATATTCTATTTGGCCTTGTTAAAATCCTCTACTCACCAAAATGAGAATGATCCCAAGAATAGATTAGGCCTCATGTACAAGGGAAGTTATCTTCCACCATAAGATTTTCCTTTACTTCCCCTTGTTTAGTGGTAGAGTTAATTTGATTGCATAAAGAATATTTATCAATCCCAAAAAACTCCACCAAATTAAAATGGCGTAGGAAAATCCATTACCAACTTATGGGCAAAGAAATAAATTGATCAACTCTTGCCAAAGTATGCAATGTTAATTTGCATCATGGGTGGCATGGAAGTTAGCAAGCCCTAAGTACCCTCTTGGCAAGCTTTGAAAGATGCAAAATTTCACTACTTCATTGTTTAATGTTTGGCCACTTTTTAAAAAAAATTATATTACTCCACTTGGAGAGGATGAAGGTGAATGCACCTCTTGGCTTGCCCTATCCTTGAATTCATCATTGTTGAAACCTACCTCTACTTCCTTCATCCAAGAGCCTAAATGTTTTATCACAATTTGAATTTTAAGTTTTGCTATGAACCCCATAAGTTTCCACTCTTCAATCATTAAATTGTCATAATTTGTAATTTCATAGTCCAACTAAAATTTAATAAATTTTCCTTCTTTTTTAGTTATTCTTTTGGATGGGAAATGTCAAATTGTTTCGCCTCCAAAGATCATAGGATTCATGTATGAGGTTAGACACATTTTAAAAAAATTAATGGAACAAAACTTTCACACCTTTTAGTCAACTATTTCATTGAGGGCTTAAAACCCACTTGTAGTTGGGCCACCTCTTTGAATATTCATACTTCACTCAACATTCATCCTATTGCTTTAATGCTAAATAAATAATAAGTTGTCACAATTACCATCCATCCAAACAAGGAGCCATGAAAACTTTCATTTTGAAATCACATTTTACTATATGAATTTAATGCATGCATAAAAATTTGAGCATGCATAGAATGCCTCAAGGTTGAAATTAAAATACAATTGGCATATCTCATTTGAAACAACACCATTAGCACAATTAAGACTTCCCACATTTATTTTTTCCTTAACAAGACCTAAGATGTATCTTTGATTTCCCCTTTTTCTTTCATGTCAAATGAAATAAATTCTCTCCCTATTTGAAATAAGCATATAAAGCTTCTATTGTCTACACTATGAAAAAAAGAATAATAAAATTTTATTCAATCTAAACCATGTTCTATCAATGATCCTAAGTGCCGAAAATTTTCACTTTTTGGAACCTTGTAAATGGTAATAAGACACTTGATTCTTGTCAAATTTGGGTGTTTTATAGATATTAGTGCCTATGTTATTTGTGATATAAATTTTGGAAAGAAATAATTTGTTTATACCTTACCAACTAGTCCTTGAGCCAAATTTTGCCAAAGTAGTACATAGTGTTTTGAATGTTTTTACAAGACTTGTCAAGAATTCTTAAATTTTTTCAAATAAAAAATGACATAGAATAGTAACAAATGTATTTATTGAGCAAATAAAAGTTCCAATATCAATGTTCCACTAAATTGTAAAAGAGCCTCCAATTGGGGGGGGTACACTAGGGACATTTGGTGCAACATTCTTTTTTAACCGTAACTATGTTTTTACCAGAACATAAATTTCAAACAAGGTGCAAAAAGAATTTGCAACATGCGAAAAAATTGAAAATTCACAAAAGCTTCTTGAAATAAATATCAAACTTGCAAAAGAAAATTGGAACATGCACAAAAATTTGAGCACACAAAAAACACCTTGACAAATATCCCAAACTTATAAACATGTGTAAAATTTGAACAGGCAAAAATACCTTGACAACAATCTCAACCTTGCAAAAAAAAAGTAGCAACGTATGAATAGAAACCTAAACATGCAAAATAAAAAAAACACTTACATTGAAATGCAAAAATTTGCACACAATACACAACAACATGAAATTGTTAGATGGCGTGAAATGTGTGGGAGTTGAACTCAGGCCTAGGATGCACATCAACCTTGTGGCAATTCACACACCTTTGCAAATTAACACATGTTATTAAGTGTATTAAAGAAGTTGAAAAACAAAAACGAGGGTTTAAGACTCTAACTAATAGGCAAACTTGTCAATATTATGAAAATAGTGGAAAACTTGTTGATGTACCTGACCTTTGGTTCAATGTTGTATATAAATTAATTATACGTACACATTGTACATCCATATGTCGATTATCATATTATGTATATGAACATTTACACAACTCCTACGTGACATACCAAAATATAACATAAATACTTATAATGTGTTTACAAAACATTCAAAGACTTAGAACAATGTTGAGGTATGATTGTCAACCATGACCTATTTGTAGTCCTAATTTATAGTCTATCATTTGTCAAGCCAATATCCTACTTTCAATGCATTCCTCTATTCAAGTTGTCAGCATATTATTGTAAGGAAAATTCTTAAAATTGAAGGAAAATTGAGTTTACATTCGAACCATGAATCCAAATGTTGACAAAACGGTATTTTGCAATATAGTCTTGATGAACATTAGGTTAGAAAAAATCCTCTTATACTCCATGTTTCAAAGTACTTGGACCATTGCCATTTCCATGCTCGCTCAAATGCACACATAACTCAAAGAAATTTGATTGATTTTATGTGATTTTATGCCAAAGTATGTTGATTCGGTTCATGTGGTAGTTGTTGTCCATTACCCATTGAGCATTGTATTTTTTATTATTTTGAAATATGATGACTATAGATGAAAAATGTTACAATCCAATGGGATAGGTGCCCAATGTTTAGATTGCACAAACATTTTTAAGAAATAGTAAAAGCATTTCAAAAGCACGAGATGTGTGGGAAATGTATCTTATGTATTGGTGAACTCAACCAATATTATTGAGCATAGACTATGCCAATAACTTCTTTTCCAACTCCTCATTATCCTTGGTAATTGTGTCATTATTTGTTGTTAGACAAAAATAATAGTGGATTGAAACCAAGACACGGTCACTAGCAAATACTACCATGTAATGGGTTGCTTAACATTCATGAATAAAAAATTTCACCTTTAAAAAACTTTCACTAGTTCTATTTAAAAAATTTCTAAACATATTTTTCAAGGAGTTTTTTTGATTTTTTTTTTATTCTTTGAATTTCCTTATGAAAACTCTTAGAAAATTTCAAACATATTTTTCAAAGATACTTAAAAAAAAACTTTTTTTTTTACTTAAATATCCATGACATTCCCCTTTCCGACATTGCCCTTTCCTTTAGTGACATGTTGCACAAGGAATGGTGAAAATGAATCATAATTGAAAAAATTGAAAATGTGTTGCATAGTTCTTGCGATGTAAAATAAGTGTTCTCAAGGTAAAACATTCAATGATTTTCATAACTAATGATAAGTATTTATGTACATTTTGAAAGCTTTATTTTAAAATCTTCTTATCCTAATTCTATTTTACATATTTCATTTTTTGCTCTTTCATCATGGTTGAGGGAGGTGGAAGTGGAAATCAAGGGAAAGGTAGAGTGATAAAGTATACAAGGAATAAAAATGAAATAAAATAAAAAGATTGAAAAAAAAAAAAAAAAAAGAGAAGAAAACAAAAAAAAAAGATATAAAGATAAAAAGATGATTAATAAAAAAAAAAAAGAAAAA
>Ga0116231_10006358_pt1 | contig 22608 bp, 8 predicted proteins | sample S1TSphgellanicum_2_FD_89695 | JGI IMG/M metagenome (GOLD analysis project Ga0116231, IMG submission 89695) | Host-associated microbial communities from peat moss isolated from Minnesota, USA - S1T2_Fd - Sphagnum magellanicum MG | ecosystem: Host-associated > Plants > Peat moss > Unclassified...
AAACTCTTCGTACTTGCCCTTCTCATCGTTGAATTTCTGCTTCACAGCCTTCAAGTAGCTCAACGCATCCTCCGCCGTTAACTTCTGCTGCTCCGCCGTCAACCCCTGCTGCTGCTGCTGCTGAACCCCCACCTCCGCCCTCTCCCCACCACCACCTCCCCCTTCCCCTACACCACCACCAGCACCAACAGCGGCTGATGGCCGCTTAATTCTTGGCCGACCTCCCCCACCCTTACCATCATCTCTACTGCGCTTCATGATGCGTCGCGGCCACAGCTCATGCGTGAATGGAGATAACCCAATGCGCATGCTTACTGCTCTTAGATTTTCCCCGTAGATTTTTGCCGCGCTGCAAGACACGAACGAGAGAGAGAGCGAGAGCCGCGCACACACACACGCACAAACAAACAAAGAGAGAAAGAGAGACGAGAGAAGAGTCGCGACTCGCTGGTTTTGTTCGAACTTCGCGATTCGAACGAACGAATAAACGAACGAACGAACTAACGAACGTTGGAAAGAATTAACGAACGTTCGAAAGAACTGACGAACGTTCGAAAGAACTGACGAACGTTCGAAAGAATTGACGAACGTTCGAAAGAACTGACGAACGTTCGAAAGAATTGACGAACGTTCGAAAGAACTGACGAACGTTCGAAAGTTCGTTCATTCCAACGTTCTAACGTTCGTTCGTTGTATGCATGGGTTGCAAAGCGATTGAGCAAACGACGACGACTACGATATAGTATCTATACAAACGATTCCTACTACCTCTGTCCGGTAACCTAAGCTTGTACTGTATCCATACACACACAACTCCCTACTACCGTTGTCCGGTGACTAAACTTGTATTGTATTCATACCACACGACTGCCTACTACCGGTGTCCGGTGACTGTAATTGTATTGTATTCGTACACACAACTGAGGCTACCTACTAACGGAGATTGCCATTCTACTGTATTCGTACACATGACTACCTACTACCGGTGGACAACAACAATTTGTACTATATTCATACACGCAACTATATACTACTGGTGACTACCATTGTACAGTATTCATACCACATGACTACTTAATACTAGTGACTACCATTGTACTGTATTCACATACAAATGACTGCCTACAACTAGTAACTATTATTTGTACTATATTCATACACATGGCTAGTACCTGTGACTTGCTATCGTACTGTATTTTTATACACAACAAGCACCATCTAATAAGTACAAAACAAAACAAAACAAAACAAACAAACTACCTTCCTTCATACATAGATACTATTTGTATTGTATTCATACATCAGATGAATACAACGACTAATATTGTATTGTATCCATACTCTGTAGAATACTGGTGGTGACTAGTATTGTATTGTGTCCATACTCTGTAGAATACTGTTGGTGACTAATATTGTATTGTATTCATATACGATTACTGCAGGTGACTGACAGCTTATGGTACGGTGAAATCAGTATAGAAAATAAAAATAGTTCATCCTTTTCATCTACTGTTGGTCTTTTCCATCCCATGTGTACCATGTTTCATCCAAATATTTTCTATGTTTTTTGACATATCCCACATTTCTGTGTGCCTATAGATTTCCAATTTTGTGTGTAACTGGACCAAATTTTTTGCTTTCTATTATTTCATTCAAGGGATTTTCTATATTTTCTATGTCCAAAATTTTGTATACATTATACGTGGGTAAACTTCATTTCATCCAAATGTGGTTTTACATCCAAATGCCTCAGACCTCATCTTTGTATGGCTTTGGAACACACATGCAAAAATGATGGATCTCAAATGTGTGACCTAATTTTTGTATGGCTTTTTTTAACATTTGTTGAAATACCCATTTAACAACAAAACAATTCACTTGGAATGTGTGACCTAATCTTTTGTATGGGTTTTAACGGTTATCAGAATACCCATCAAATGATGGGGTTTTTAATGTGTGACCTAATCTTAGTACGAGTTTTAACAGTTATCGGAATACCCATCAAATGACGGGTTTTTAGTGTGTGACTTAATCTTTGTATGGGTTTTAATGGTTATCAAAAACCCCATCACATGATGGGTTTTTAATGTGTGACCTAATCTTTGTATGGGTTTTAATGGTTACTAATGGTACCTGTGACCTTCGGACATCCATGGCTACGCCACTCCAACCACCTCGAACGCGCAGTGGTCCCGACCGATGTTGTGCGGGTATCAGAACCAGTCGTGTGTACCCTCAGGTTATTAGTCCGGGTATTTATTCCCTTACTCAACATGAGAAAACCCAAAACCCCGGTTCTGACATTTTGAACTTTGGTTCCCGAAAGTTTCGGAAATTTTCGAAAACACGTTCCTCTATATAACCGTTGGTTCTTTCGGTAGTGGGGGGCGAGGGAGGGGAAGGTTTTTATATCCGCCTTTGGTGCGGTGGGAGAGGGATGCGATCCAATTGTCATTCCTACCCTTCGGACGATTGCAATGCTTTGTGAAGACGATTTGTACACGAAAACCGTGGTGGTTCAACCCCCATCACAAACTGACACCGGTCGCCCACTACTTCGCCGGCCTCTCCCTCCCCCACCCCCCAAAACCCCTGTCAGACAGACAGATGTAGTGAATTAATATATTAGATTGGAATACCCATCAAATGATGGGTTTTTAATGTTTAATCTAATCTTTGTATGGGTTTTAACAGTTATCAGAATACCCATCAAATGATGGCTCTTTAATGTGTGACCTAATTTTTGTTGGGTTTTAATGGTTATCAAAATAATGTGTAACCTAATCTTGGCATGGGTTTAAATGGTTATCAAAATACTATCAAATGATGGGTTTGTAATGTGTAACCTAATCTTGGTATGGGTTCTAATGGTTATCACGATACCCATCAAATGATGGGTTTTTAATGTGTGACCTAATCTTTGTACGGGCTTGAAATGTGAATGCTACCTCATTCACATTCACATCAAAATGTTGGGCTTCAAATGTGTGACATCCTCTTCTATGGTTTTTTTTAACATTGGTGCATATACTCATCACAAGGAAGGATTTGAAATGTAATATGACTTAGTACGATTTTTTAATGTTTACGCAACTATGCATTAACATGAAAACGATGGACTTGAAATGTGTGTGACTTGATCTGTTTGTAACGCATATGCAAGTACCCATTAACAAAGGGATTTCAAATGTGTGACTTAAGTAAAGCTTTTGCCATAATGGTAAGTTTGTTGAGAAAGGGAGGGGAAAACAAAAAGGGGGAGTGCAAATCAGGACTACACCCACTTGATAGCTAGATGGGTGGTTCTTAACATTTTTTGTGGGGTTGAAAAAATGCTTTAGATGGGGATGGTGTTGAGCAACTTAAATCCTCCTTCCATAGTTGTGCCTATGAGTGCAATCACAATCAAATGAGCCAAAAAGAGTGTTGGAGAATGAACAAAATTAGTCAAATTGGAGAAATAATTATGTTTTACCATTTAAAACCATGGTAATCATGACAAATTATTCATTTTTTATTCATGTGAATGTTAAAAAATTCAAACTAAAAATTTATTTGATAAAAATTTAAGTTTAAATTTCAATTTAGAACCTTCGAAAATGAACATCTATTGCATAAAAAAAATTTAATTTTGCAAAGGACTATCAAAAGGACTCATATTAAAAAACAAAATTGATGGGGAAAAAATTTAGCAAGATAAAAACCTATTAGCCTCATTTAAAAAACATTCATAAATTTCAATTAAGATACTTTTTAAATGAACATCTTTTGTGTAAAAAAAAATTAAAATTGCAAAGGACTATTAAAAAGACTCATATTTATTTTTAAACTTATGGGGGAAATTATTAAAAAGATAAAAACCTATTAGCCTCATTCAAAAAACATTCATAACCTAAAATATGTGGAATTATAAAACTTTAAAAATTCAAAGAACTTTCCAAAATTGATCCAAAATTTCAAATTTTCAAAATTCCTTTACCACATATAAATGGTCTATAATGTACATGATGTGTTAAGAAAAATTGTAGCTTATTACAAGAAAAAACATTTAATTTATTTTTTAAATCAATTTTTGGTTATGATTTGAAATTGTTATCATTTTTAAAGACAAAACATTAAATTTACAAGGAATTAACACACTTTCAAAAATTCATATTTATTCAAAATTTATAAGTAAAAAAGATGTCATGTACTTGGAAAATTATAAGCATTTATTATAAAAATTTGTAAAAAAAGTTTCAAAATTTCATTTGTATGAAAAAGTTATTTTTGAGCAAAAGGACATGCAATCTTTTTCTAGTTGGCTCATTTGATTTCATTTACGCCCTTTTGATGATTCAAGAATCATTTCATTTCCCTGCTTTGAATTCAATGAAAAAATGGATTTGTTTATAACTCTTTTCCCACCATGAAGGCAACATTAGGATTATATTCAAATTATGAAACAAATTGTGTTCATTTTGTGCCAAGTGAGCATACATTCATTAAATATATATATAACAATTATATATATTTATATTGAATGAAACAAGTTAGGTTTAAAAATTTAATAGGAACATCCACTGAACACATAATGAGGTATAACAAAAAATTTAAACATATTGTTATTCAAGCAATGTTTTTAATCCAAAATCATTCATTTCATAATGTACAATTATATTGAACAATACATGCATATTGATAATGAAATTCTGAATTAAAATTCATGAAAAACATAAATTAAAAGTCGATGTCATTTGACACCAAGAAATTAGAGTAAAGTGTTAAAAATTATAGTTTATTAATCATAGTTTTTAAAGTAAAACATTTTGCACTTAATATTTAGTTGGTTATGGTTATAATTAAATAATAATAATTCTAGCAAGGCTTTGAAAATCAAAGGAAAATTAATAAAACTAACACATAACACACATGGCACTAAGTGGGCTTGGATGATTTTTTATAAATAATTTCTATTAAGCAACATGTTTATATCAAAATTGTATTATGCATAATTTCTAATTCTTGAAGAAAAACTCATACATATTAATTATTAAAATTTTATTTTTCTAATTAATATCAAATAATAAATCAAAAGTGAATTTAGTTCACTCAATACCCCATTAGTCAAAGTAAAAATTTCATTGAAGGTATAGTTATCAGCCTTTTTAAATCAAATATATATGCCTAATTTTAAATTTAAAATATTTTTAAAATATAAATAATTCTGAATACACGATTCCAAAATCAATAAAAATATTAATCAAACCTTCAACTAGTTCATTCAATACCAAGTGAACTAAATTGAATTTTTAAAGATATCATCAATGAAGTAATATGTTGAATTAAATATTACTAAATGCTTAATTCATAATACTTTAAATATATATATAATAATTTTGATCGGGATTTGAAAATCAATATAAATATTAATCAAACTTCCACCAACATCAAGTTTAATTGAATTTTTTTAAAGTATTGTTAGCGAATCAATGTGTTTAATTCAAAATAGTTATTTAAAATAGAAAGGTACATATTAATCAAATTTTCAATTATAAAATCATTCAAAATATAAATCAAATTTCAATCTAGCTCATTTGGTGCCAAGTGAACTAAAATGACATGTTACAAGGTAATTTTATATTCATAATTTCATTTTTTTAATAAAGATACACACATATTTTAATTAGAACTAGAATTTTAAATCATTAGACAAATGAATTAAAAGTCAATCTAGTTCATTCGACACCACACATAGTAAAATAGAATAACTTTTTAAAAGGTGATGTACATATATCAAACAACGTTTTAATTTTTTTAAATAATGGTTTATTTATTTATTTATCAAACTAAATTAAAATGAATAATTCAATAAGGAATTTGAAATTAAAATGCAACATCATTAAAAATTCATCACAGGACACTTGGTGCCAAATGAACTAAAATAAATAAATTTAAATTTGATTCTCATTCAAGTGATGTTTATAATTTTAAAATAGTATCTTGATTTTTTATTTATATCACTATAACAAAAGGTGTCCCCATATGCCAAATGATTTCATTGAATTATGAGTGAATTCACTAGTCTAGTGAATGGGGACTAATGAATTGCACCCATATTTTGTAGTAGTGTATGTTAAAATATATACATTTAAATAATAATATAATGAATTGATTGAAATTAAACCTAATTTATTTGGCACCAAATGAGTTATAATAAATTTTTTAATGTAATGTCAATATAAAAAAACATTGAATTACATAATGTTATTGGGGCTCATTCATGGTTGGAGTACCAAAAGATAGTGTGTAATTGAAAGAAGACTACAAAGGACGATTTTAGATTTTCATAGTGTCTAGTATATGACAACTATGGTGGATTTTTTTATTCCTACAATTAGAATATTGGAAAAACAAGCTATTAAAAAAATCTAACAATTATTGGATGTTGTATAAAAGTCCTTTTGAATCCTTCACTAATTTATTATCAAGTGTCCATATTATAGTTTTTCTTAAAATAATTCAAAAGGAATGCATAAAATGATCCAATTGACTTTAAACTTTTTTGTACAAGAAACAAATATTTCCTTTTATGCAACTACATGTTCATCAATTCAATTTGATGAATAAATAAATCATATGAAAATTTCAAAGTCTTGAAATTTTGAAAAAAAAGGTTGTAAAGGAAATGATTATTTTATTAAATCATTTGGCTAGTTGTTTATAACAATTAAGTTCAAAACTTTAGATGTAGGTTTCATGTGCAGGAAATAATCACATGAAAAAATATATTTAATTGAATTTAGAAACCCATTTTTTCATTTTGTGTGTTTCTAGTTACAAACCATTTAATATTCATGCAAAATTATGTATGCATGTGAAAAATTATCACCACCACATGAATTGTCTTATATTGGACTATTCAACATTTCTCACTTAAGTTTGTTTCATGTGAATACTATTTGTAAAAAATAGCTTTGAATAATTAGATCAACATTTAATCATTTAATTCAAATATGGATGAAAGTTATAGTGATATAAAAATAATGAAAATATTTTTAATTATAACTTAATAAGTTTAATTAATAATTAAACTTACATATGAATAATCCACAAAAAATTGTCCATAATGAGCATTATGTAAATGTGGTTTGTGCAAAAATAATATTTTTCTAAAATGTTCAATGCATTCAATGATATAACTTTAATATTAGTCTAGTGCATTATTATTTTTATGGCATATTTATCTTGAATCTCATTATTTGGTGGAAACTCATACTTTTAATCTTTTTTAAAATCTTGACATGTGTCTTCTTTTTAGGAGGCACTTGTAACCATAATTAAGACAATCATTTATCATCGTCCTCTAACATATTTCATTGTGGCTATAGATATTTCTATCACACATTTTTCATTGGAAACACCATTGATACAATTATTCCTTTTCTCAAGATTTGGTGTGATTGAAAGTTAAAAAGCAACATGTATAAAGATGTTTTCAACAACTAAGGTCCTTTCCATTTACAAGATTATGGTTGGTATTTTGATTATCCAAAGGATTTAACACCTATTTGAAAAAAACCTTGTGGGAGAAATTTGACACCAAAATTTTGGAACAACTTGCCAATTTAGAGGTGTAACAAATTTCCATTGAAAATAAATTTGTCATAGGTGTTAAGAAGAAAAAACAAAAAAATGTTTAAGGTACAACTTCTAATGGTTCGATAGATAAAATGTTGCCAAGAAATAAAGGTGATCCTAGAATTTGGAAGAAGAGGGGTTCCTTGAAGTTATGCCCTCACCCAAGAGGATGGGAAAATGCCTTTTACAATGTGGCCCTTGAAGTACATGTAGTATTTAACCCTAACATTGTACCCCAAAAAAACTTTTGTATTGTTGAACAAAAGGCCCTCAATGTTTTTTGGCCTTTTTTGTTGGAGAGTTCATAATTATTGACTAGATAGCCTTCGGATTTGGAAGATGTTTAAGCCTTTTTTAAAAAGGTAATTGAATGTTGGGCAACATTACATCCTTTCATTTTGTTTACAACTATTTGAAATTGTAATCACATTTTTGTAGTGTTTGTATTTCAAACAATTGAATTGAAAAACTAAACTTGGTGATTGGGGATGTTTTAAGCAACTTACCAATGCCTTTTGCTTTAGAGCCAACTTTGGTTATTTCAACTTGGAAATTTTGAAAGTTCCCAATTAAATCAAGTCTACAATTTTCTTTGCATATGGGTTCGTCATGGCCAATGTGTTTTATTCTTATTTTATGTTAATGAAAGCTTGTTGTTAAAAGAAATATGTCCCTAAGTGACATTTGACCCAAGTAGTTTCCTTGAATATTATATGATCCACAACCTATAATTTTGTTATGGTGGCAAGGATTGTTAAGTAGTAAACATGATATTTAGCAATCACATTTGTACATCAAATAATATCTATTGAAAGTAAGTTATGTCCTGATGTTTGGTGCATCAAGTGGACAAATCATAACCTTGAAGGTTAGATCATTGCATGGATCAAGTTGTAATAGTATGACTGAAAAATAATTTTGCAAATGTATACATATGTAGATGATTATACAAGTAGTTCATTCAATGTTGTTGCAATTCAATTTGACATTCCCCAACTTTGTTTGATTAAAATATTCCACCACACAAACCTTACATCTTTCAAATGCAAGTTGATCTAATACCACATGTTTTTATTCCAGATGTTTAAGCAAAACACATAACCTTAATATAACACAAATGTGCATGAGACTACATATGGCATTTCCTTTCCAATTATCATTATTTTTTATACACATAACAAGCCTTGCAATTGCAAAAAAATGGGTCATTTAACATTGACAACCCTAAACAATCATCCTCAATACAATGATGAGTTTAAAAGCTCCACACATAACTTTATTTCATGAATTCTAACAATCTTGGGAACTTTTAATATAATATCATTAAAGCTCTTTTAGTAGATTATTCACGAAATTTGAAAGAAAAGGTAATTAGTCAGAATCTCCCTTAATACCCACAACACTCCATCACCACCAAGTTGGATCACCACAAAATTCATCAAAACACCAAGTTCCAATGTGTTAACATCCATAATATGCTCATATTTTGAACATTCAATTATCCTATCAATATAGGAAACATAACAACCTTGTTTACCACCATTTTATCACCCCTAAAAATTGTTTTGCCAAATGCATATATACAAAACCACAAAATATTCCAAGCCTACCTACATACCCATCACTACACATAAAACTTCCTTTTCTATCTTTTGTCTCCCATTCCCACTTTCATTTTTGATTATTTTTCGCATCGCCCTACATCCATCCATTTAGGTTTAATGCCCCTCATAAAATCACAAAGACCACCCTGCATTGAATTAACCCATATGTTAAATAAAGAATCTAGACCTTGTTGTTTATTTGCCTATGTTAATTTATAAGAGAATGTTTATCTTCAATAGTAGTTACCAAACTATCCTTAAAAGCCATTGAAAACATCAAATCACCTTTCTATCTAACACATGGGAGCATTGGAATCTTTGATTTTACCACAAGATGAAAGTATGTATATGTTGACCCATCATCTATTAAAAGCCTATATGAAAAAAATTGTGCTTCGAATGCCTTCCACTTTAAAATACCATATGCCTCCAAGAATCATATCACTTTCATATTAAATATTGCCCTAATCATCATCAAATGTTTTTTTTGCATGCAAGGGTTTGTTGCAAATAACAAAATAGAATGGGTCATTATTCTATTTTCCAATTCATTAGCAATTGGGTAAAAACACACTATAGTGCTAAACATTTTTGGAAGTCACAGTGGTAGTTTTTATGAGTGAATAAAATTGTTGCATTATATTCAAATATATTTGAGAAACTTAGAAAAAGTGAGATGAAAAATTGAAACCTACATTCTAATATTTCAAACCCCAAAAAAAAAATACCAAGAGGATAAATGCTCAATTCAAGGTGGATTTTACAAAGGATGGTACATCCAATGTCACAATCCAAACAACCCCAAAACAATTATCATTATGGATTTTTTTCTTCTATTAGAATTGGAAACCAATCTTACAAATTTTTACCATCACACATTGAAGTACCATAACACTTAAGATGAAAAAATCAAGAGAAAAAAAGTCTCTAAAAAATTTTAAAAATTAAAATGAAAATTTCAAATTCATAAAATCCATTTCGATATCTAAATTGATTTTTTCAAGGCCCATATTTTTAGAGGTTTAAAAAAAAGTTTAAATTATGGTGGTATGAACTTGGAAATGGAAAAAAATGTGAATCATTTAAATTTTATTTTTTAAAATCACTCAATTTGAACTATAAAAATGACTTTTCATATGCCCTTTTTGGGTGAATGTAGTTTGCATTTCCCCAATTACAACAAAGTTATTTCCCATGTTTAAACTCTTTTGATTTCATATTCCAAGTCACAATCATCTCCATTATTAAAATTTATGTCTATTAATGCATTCATTTCATTGATCATAATGTGTGCCTACACATTAGAAACAATTAGGATACCATGCATTACAATTTTGATGAAATGTAACATTAGTTGAAAAATAAATAAAATGAAATGTAATGAAAATGTGATAACACAGTACATGCCTAGGAAATTTGTAGGGCTAAAAGCCACACGTGTAACAAATCAAACATGTGATAATGCAAACTTTGGGTTTAAGCAAGGTACTTGTGAAAAATTGGTGGGTTCCAATGTTAACAATCTCCAAGGCTTCACATGTTCTTTTCCCAAACAAATTCAAAGTTGTCATCCATACATTCATTGCCAAAATAGACAAGGTCCTTCACATTCAGTAAGGTGTAATCTTGGAGGGAAATAAAAACCACATAATGCATGGAGCACAAACCATCAATTTTCTTGTACTCCCAACTTGTTGTGTGGTCCACTTCTTTAGGTTTATCTAGGTGAAAATAACAAGCCACATGTCATTTTGGGCATTTGAGTAGGCTACATGCTTCTCAAACATTTTTTGTTCGTAAAAAGCAACAACATCAATAACATTTTTGAAGTTGTTATTATCCATTTTCATTTGCTTTTACATATTTCCTATTTCAAAATAGTTGCCCCATCATGAATATCTTTACTATGGCCACTACTAATACATGACCACACCATCTAACATCCATGTGGTAGGTGTTGGGAATCCTTGGTCTTGAATTGCTACATGCAAACATGTCATGCAAGAAGACATGAATGCAATGAACAATTAACAAATTTAAAACAATGGAAACTTCATAAAAATGTGATTCAAGAAGTTTGTAAAAACTTCAAAAAGACAAATACCTAACAATATGGTACCAAATGCACTTGGATTTGAATTGAACCCCATAACCATCTAACCAAACTAAATGTTCATTGAAATGTAGGCCCCACATTTGATCAATTACAACCAATGCAATTCACAACAATGTTGGACAAATGGCATGTCATGTTTAATGTCATCCAAAATATATTAATGATATTTGGTGATTTATTTTTTTGCACTCGAGCTTGGGTTTGGAATGTACTTAGGATTCCACCTGTAATAGATGTGGACGAATATTGTTAATTGAAAATAATGCTAATGAATTTCTTATACTTCAATGAAATCAATGAAGGTATAATTTTAACAAAATCTAGGACATACATCATAATGTTAGGTGCGAAAGTCTCAAGGCATGTCCTAGATTGCTCATCTTGGAACCATGTGTGAAAATTGTGCACAATAAATTTCTACAACCATGGTAGTATGTAGGAAAAAAATACTTATGCAATGGATTTTTTATACTATGCCTTAAGTCCATTTTGTCAAAACTTGCATTTGGTTTCCCACGTACTATTTTTTTACAGCATTTTTAGAACATCATTTTCTCATTCCTTTTATCTTCTTCACTAGGATAGGTCATGACGATGTCAATTCCATAGTTCTCAAATTCTCCCTTTAAATAGGACAAGTTATGGAACATGGAATCTCATGTGCACATAAAAAAAATGTCCACATATTTGTCAAACCTTAAGATGTAGTGCAAGTGACCTTGCACATAAACAAAATTGCAATAAACATCACAATCACATGTATAATGTCTTTCATGAATCCCGTTGCTTTCACCTTGCATGTTGTTGAAGCCATCCCAAAGGTCAACCATCTCAACATGGTATTTACAAACACATGTGTTTTTTCCTTCAATTTTCAGACATAATATGGTTTGAGCTTTTCAAAAGTTTTCAACTCTACATTGTGCCATGGGCCTTCACAAAACACATCATTCTAATTACAAATTCCAACTAAACCATAATTAAATAATCAACTTACAAGATAAATATCTTAAGCAAATGGGAAAATAAACAAATTTTCTTAACGAATATGCAAGAAAGAATCATAGGTTATGATGGCACACTAGCAAGTACTATCCAATATTAGTTAATTTATCCAAAATACATGACAAATATAACTATTAAGTAGGCCTCAAGTATTGTAACTTTTTATTTTGTAGCCATGGAAAAAATTAGTATGCAAACATGTAGACCAAGGAACCATGGACACACCACAAGTATTAAAATGAATTTCACCAATACTGATCAAATAACAAAGGACAATGCAAGTATGCAAACATGCAACACAAGTGTTCCAACCAATTTGATTAGTAATGATTAAGTAACAAAAGACAATGCAAATATGTAATCCTCAACACGAGTGTTCAAACCAATTTGATCAATAGTGATTAAGTAACAAAACACCATCATAGTATGTTAACCTACAAACCAAGGAACCATGGACACAACATCATAACTAGCTCGACCAATAATCATAAAGTAACACAAGAATATGGACGAGTATTGAATGGGATGTGACAAGTAAAAGACAAGATATGTGAGTAGTCATCCACCTTAACAAGTAAAAAATAATGCCCACAAATATGCAAATTTCTAGAATAAGGAGTAACATGGACACAACACATGTATTACAAAAAAATTGACTAGTAATGACCACCTCTTATAAAAAACTAAAAGTGTTAAAACAAAAGGAAAAGTAACTATAATTATTACTAGTAATTATTTCAAATAATTATTTGCTTCAGTTACCATAATCAACAACTACTATGACAAGGGTTTTGAATTATAAACAACTAAAAATACTAATGTAGAAGGAGAAGTAATGACATTGCATGAAGGTATTAAACCTTAAAAAAACTAATATAATATTGACCACCAATGATTAATTGGTCAACCTTCATGTTCAAAGTAAAAAACATCCTTGACAAGTAGTACAACACAAAGATGGAAAATGCGTAGACCACATTAATAATAAACAAAATGACAAAAACAAATGTAGAAACATATGATGTAATTATAAATTTACATCTCTTGTAAATAATGAGTGGGATGGTCTTTGAAAGTCTTCACTCCTATGCATTGTTAGTTCACATCTTTTGCTATCAATTGGTGAAACAATGGTGGTAGTGTCCCAAAAATCCAAAGTCAATTAATGAATAGGTTCATTTGTGGCAATTGAACGTCATTTTTGTGGCAATCCTCCCCAAATGTTTTCCCCTTTGAAGTCCACATCATGTATCCTTTGAAATACAACCTTACCCAAAATATATTTAGTACAACCAATTGCTTTTGATATGAAATGTTGAGAGGGGCAAATTTGATTTCACATCATTATAATTAGAAAAACATTTTTGATGGGCAAGCTCTCTTTTGATTTGTTGGTTCCAATTGTGCAAATTTAGGGTTTTAGGGTTTAGGGTTTAGGGTTAAGGCATTTAACTTATCAAAGTCTTTAATATTTCGAACAAACTTTGGAAACAAGCCTTTAACATTGCATTTGTCTAGGAACTTCTTAAAGGCTTCTTGCTTATCCTCGTCACTAAAGTTGTTTTTGGCATTATGTAATACATTTTTAAAGCTTTTAACACCCCTATGTCAATTTTCACAAAATAGACTTATGCATTAAAATGTCAACAAATACTAACCATATGGGCAATTTTGGGAGGCAAAGTTTCTTACCATAGTAGCACATTCCCTTTCTTGTTCAACATTTTTCCTATCACATAGTGCCATCACAAATTAATCACAACAATTATATACAATCAAATGATTATCACTAAACCAGTCAACAAACATTTTTTAATATCGTATGATTACAACTTGTTGTAGCTTGTTAAACCTCAATAGCTTGGAGCCTCTTAACTCATGTCATTCTCACATTCCCATTATTTCCCATTTTACTACCATTTCATAAAACAACCAAAGAGGATAAATGAGTGAATAAGAACATCACATTAAACAAAATAAATTGACACTACTAAGCATGCATGGACAATTCAACATTATAAAAATTGAGGCATTCAAACCACATACAAGTAGCTTCATGTAAGTTGTAAAGTGTCTAGATAATATAATGGTTCATATTTTGTTAATGGAAACATACATAAAATAATTAGTTTGTAGGTCTATTAACACTATAACATTTAAAACCATTTGAATTTATATATGAGCAAAAATAAACTTCAATTGAATTATTGGATGGAGAATAATTTTGTATGACTACAAGCATTAGTGTCAAATCAAATAGTTAGAGGTAATATAATCTAAACATATGCAAGTGATGTGAGAAAAAGGGAAATTTAAATCCTCATTTCAACATTTTCTATTGGAATTTAACCTTAGCTCCATATTCAGTCCCCAAGTTTTATTAGCTCCAACCCAACCTCAAACCTAACAACATCATATTATAGTTGTTTTTCATGGTCATAATGCAATTTCACATAATATGCAATCTCCTTGGTTTTTTTTGTAACATCATGCCTAGCTATATTTTTATTTGGGTGATACTTGCCACCATGCACACACCCACCAATAATAAACTCTAACAACAAACCCATAATAATCAAATACTTTAATTGTTGAATTGAAACCCCAAAAAATAAGAGATTATTAACCTTGACAATGTGCATACATTATAAGTGTTAAGAAAATCACAGAAGATAATACCCTGAAGTTTTAAAGAACCAAGGGTCTACAAAATTGCAAAAGAACATGTAATCAAGTAAACAACCCAAAAGGATTAATGCATTAGTATTTTAATGTAAATTATAGAACATGTTCACATGAAATTCAAACCACACCATAGCAACTTGTAGTTCTTTTGATATTTATTACTTGATATTAAGGATTTAAGGCTTACAAATTAAACTTTACGATTTTTTTTCCAATTATGCCCATCATGTCCACTAACTCCCTAACCTTTCTTAGACCATATTTGGCCCTTTGATTATCTAAGGTTTAATCCAAGTATGTTGCTTCATTTACATTGATTTACCAACCTTCCTTTGATTTTGCAAAGAAAATAACTTTACAAGCACACCATCATATAACCTCACAATCCTTGGATGCATTCAAACCCATTTAAATGGAAAGCTTAACCAAATATTTATCGCAAACAAGTACCAATTCACTACCACTGGATATTAAAAATTAGAAGTTAAAAAAAATTGAGATTAATGGAAATGTGTCACACTATGAGGTTTATCCTCCAAATCAAATGTAATATAAGTTATGAAAACCCAAATGAACAAGACAAATTATTGTCCTATTTCCAACATGATGGTTCTATGTCAAAGTCTTTGGAATAGTCACTTTTTGAAAACAATTCCTAGTTTGAGGTTTTTGAAAACAATTTAGTGACTAAATGTACTTGCGATAAGTTTCAACACCCATGCCCTTATCCTCTTTGTTGAAACTTGCACAATGAAAACCCTTTTTCATGCCAAATGAAGTGGGGATTGTAGCCATAATTCCCGGAAGAAATATTCAATTTCAACAATAATGGAAAACAAAGACATGTAAGCATTGAAAAATAAACACAAGGAGCTACAAACAAAGTTGGTAAGGGTTATGTAATTTCAACAACAATGACCAACACAAATGTGTAGGCATTGAAATAGTTTGAGGAGTTGCACAATCCTCGAAAGTAGTATTTAGTTTCAACAACAATGGACAAAACAACTTGTAAACATTAATAAAGAAGCAAGGAATCACAACCAAAGTTGGTCCTAAGATTATTTTGTTTCAACAACCTTAAACACAAGTTCTTGTAGATATTGATAAACATTCATGTTTTGAATTCAACTTTGTCACACAACTAATTAAAGAAAGTTTATATTACCTTCATTCAAGCTATAATAAAATTGTTAGATTAAATAAAGCAAGATAAAGTACCTCCTATTTGCCATATAAGGGAGGTAAAAATAGGTTTTGACTTGTCAATGTTGGAAGATTTGTCATTATGACCATTGGCATTAGAGGCAACAAAGGAGATTGCATTGAAGCCAACAAAGGAGTCCCATGTAGTAGTCTCTTACCATTGCAAAGGCATTAGTCAACAAAAAAACATGATTGAAGCACCTTGCCCATTTGCAAAGGAAGTAGTTTACATAACAACATGATTGCAACACCTTACAAAGGAGCTGATAAATGCAACAATGTGATTGAAACACCCATGTGATTTTCCTCTCATCACAAGAAATGAACATGTCAAATTTTCCTCCAATCCTAACAAATGAATTCATGCACACTTGACAATAATTAAGTTCACTTTGATAATTACTTGTAGGGGGGGGTGAAACCTTCCACAACTACATCCTTTGTATTGCTTGTGGGGGCATCATTAAGTGCAAAGGAGAAAATGACCTCATGAAGCTTTGAATACACCTTTCAAAATTTTAACCATGTCCACAACCTTCGACTTCTCGTATCACATTCCTTCATCCAATGACCACTACCATAAACACAAAATTAAATAGACAAATCAATATGGTCGATACAAAATTTGGATCTATATTTTCTTCATTCCAAAGTACTTGGACCTTATTTGGTATTTTGCTTCCCCTACCACTTAGCCTAGGCCTTGGAGGATCCAAAGGTGGTGAATTGGAAAATGAATAGTCATGAGGCCTAGAGGCCTTAATTAGTTGGGCATTTATTGCAACTTGAATCATTAAATTTTAAAAATGAAAACCCTTCCAAAAGTATGTTTTCATTATGTTATCTCATTAGGTATTCAAAAGATATTTTTCTATATGTATATAAATCATAGTTGAATATTACAAATTGGCAATTGATACCCATAACTATTTCCTAATGCATACTTGGCTTGGAATTACCGAATTTCAATTTGTGAATGTAGAAAACTAATATTTTATAACAATTGTGACAAGTACACAATTTTTACAAAATATCATGAAAATACACTAAAAAAACATTTAACACAATTTTAAATTCTTGAAAACATGCCCATGTCATATTTCATTCATCCATATAATTTAAAAATTCAATATCCAAAAGATTTGATGTACTTTGAAACTTGCCTTTCACGAATGTCTAATTTCTACATAATTAGGATTATTTTTTGGCATATTTTACCGTGTTTGAACCCAAATACTATGAAAAATCTAAAATTGTCTTTTGTAGTCCTATTTTAGTTGGGCATTCTTTTTTGGAACCCCGACCATGAATGAGCTTAATTATACTAGATATTTTACATGTAACTTGAATGAACTAAGAGGTTTGCATCATACTTGAAATGATAATTCAAATTTAAAGAAAATTTACAAGCTTAATGAGGTGGAAAAGGCCTTGATTTAGGCTCAAACAACATAATTGTTGGAGTTTACTTTGGTAGAACTATCCAAGGTATTGAATATGTTTTAACAAATGTGATGTTAGTCAAAAATGATTTTTTTTGGCAATTGGACATAATGTCACATTTGTGAAAATTATAGGCTGATGAATAAATGGATGCATTCTAACAAATATGCAATTCCCCTGCCGAAATAAATATTTGATTCCTTTGGACATGCTAAGGTTTTTAACATTTTGGACTTGCATTTTGGTTACAAGGTCATGACAAGGTGAAAATGACATTATGGGGGATTGATCATTATGGGAAGGATTGTACCAATGGTGGTTTTTGCCATTTGGTTTGAGGAACACCCTTTCAAAATTTTAAGGGGTCATGGATTGGGTTTTAATTTATTTTATTTTTGCCACTTGTGCTACATCAACCATATTATTGTTTTTTGCTAGAGGGTTAATAAGGATGTTGATGGATTAAGTTACAACCCAAGTTCCAATGAAGAAGATATCACCAAGGTTCACTGGCATGGTGAGATAAATTTGGAAGGGGTACTAAGATGGAATGCTTCAACATATTTATGTACCTTGTTGGGATGTCATGGAGATCTATTTCATGTTAACATGGGTAACATGGATTCCCATGATGCAAACATTGTGCTAGAAGGCAATGGTGCTTTGGACATACATGAGGATGCACATGTTATTACATATTTGCAAGCATGCAAAATCCTAGTTGAATTAACACCCAAGGAGTGCGATTAGGTTTTGCATAGGGCCAAGTAATTCAAATGGGGAATTATTTTTTTGGTGGGGGTGGATAAATGAATGAATGTGCATAATGCTTCATTCGAAATAACATAAGGACCTTGTATGACATATTCATGAAAAGTTGGACCATTTTGGGGTTTGATGAATTTATAATTTATTTTAAGCACAACATTAACAATGTGGGATGTAACAAGTTCAACATTATGTTTATCAATGTGTGGCGTGTGACTAAGTGTGAGCATCATTCAACACATTTCCACCTTGTTTACAACCATTACCCATCACAAGGCTTAGTTATTGGGGGAATTTAAATTTTATCAACCCATTGAATTTGATAGTGCAACGTAATTAATATGTTTTGGTTATGATGAATCACTTTTCAAAGTGGCTAGAGTTGTGCCATTGTTAGATCATAGTAGTGAGGGAACTACCTATGCATTATTATATAAGGCGTTTACTTGGTTGGGCACTTTAACCAAAGTACTTAACAATGAAGGTATGGAATTCCATGGGGAGTTCCAAAAGTTGTGTGAGAAAACATTGATTAATCATCATATGACTTCACAAGACCATCGTGAAATAAATGGGTTAGTTGAATGGATGATGTGAACGATGAAACTAGGTTTGCAAAATTGGTATGGGCTTTAAAAGGGCCATATTAAAAAGTAGGATCCATAATTACCATGGTTAGTTATGGGGTGTAAGTTTAATCAAGAAGTTTCTTTTGCATCATTCTCATCATATGTTCTATCATTTGGCTATGAACTTGAACTTCCAACTTCCATTTGATGATATGTGATGGCAATAAATAGTTTAAATGATCCAAATGTTTGGTTTTTAAGCATGTGAACAATGAGCAACTTTGTTTCAATGTGTAATACCAATTGCGATGGAAAATTTAGAAATTGTGTAACATTGGAATACATTTTTGTATGGCATTATTCATGGAGGTGGTTGACCTTGAGTTCGCACATTTGATATAAAAAATTATGTGTATTCGCAACATATAACACTTATATAATCTTGGATGTGATTATAAGGCATATCATTTAGTGGGCATAGAAAGTGTTACCTTTTAGAATGTTATCATTGGAAAGATAAGATGGTCAAACATGGAAGGATCATGTGTGTAATTTTGCATTATGTCATCTTTCATAAGTTGATGGCCAAGCTGATTGTGTTTTTGGCAAATTTTCCCACCAAATTATGTTATGTATGTTGTGTGGGCAATTTATGCAAGTTGCCATTATGTTGATTTGTGATTATTGTTCCAAAGGTTAGCATATGGATGTTTTACACCATCATTTGAAGAAATATTAGCTGGAAAATGGAATTGCCTTCAATGCACCATGCAAACCTAAACACCTACTCCTATAGTTAAATAATAGTACTATCTTAAGTTTTTCTTCATAGTCATAGACATTTGGCTAAAGATTCGGGGGGATTGTAGTTAAACAATTAATGATGGGACTCACATTTATACTCATCCTATTTGCCTTTTCATTTAAAAACCTAAATATTTGTTCTTGGTAAATATATTTACCAATTTTTTATATTACATGTTGTATCTAACTTAAAGGGACCTTAATTTTAGATAGGGGTAGTTTGGAGGTGATGTGCCATTTAGGGTGATTTTATGTTATTTGATTTAATTTATGTGTGTGGACAATGATAGTTGTAGGTGTTGATATGGTAGTGCATGACAATTATTAGGAATTTGAGTTTAGCTACCTAGTGAAGTTATGATTATATGAACCTTAAGTTGGATGAATGCAATTAAATATGTTTTAGTTTTGAATTAATTTAAGTTTGAATTAGATTTGAAATATTTCATATGTGGGATATTATCTTAGGATGTGTGTTGTCAAATCACTTTTGATGATTTGAAATTTCAACAAATTTATTGTTGTAGGTTTTACATGTTTTACGTAAGTTTTGTTTATGAACATTGTTGTGTGGATTTTATAGTGCATTTTGGGCTTGAATTCCCATTGTTTGTAGGTGAATAAATCTTTTGGTTTGGAGGTGATGTGTTATAAAGGTGATTTGATGTTATTTGATTTATGTGGATAACAATAGTTATAAGTGCCGATATAATAGCACATGACAACTTTTCAATTGAAGTATGTATGTGAGAGTTGCGAGCTTGCAAAGTTATGCATATGTGAGAATTATGAGCCCACAAAGTTGTGCAATTGATAACTTTGCAAAATAACAAAAATTGGGATCCTCATTTTGGAAAATTTGAAAAAAAATTCATTTTGATGCAATCCATGTCACCTATCATAGAATATATTATAGGTGGGAAAGTGATGAATTCCTTTTAAATCTAGTTATGTTGTGTGAATAGGTTGGCCATGTTTTGTTTATGCACCATTTTGGTTCCGATTCAAACATTAATCACCTTCTTTTTTAATTGTGTAAATTGAATTCATTTTGAATTCAAGTTTGTTAGTTCATTCTAATTCTTTCCCAAAACTCCCAATTTTTCTTTTGTGAGAAATAAGGAACATGCCTTGCATTTGCATTCCATTCTTTAAAAAAAATTGTTTGGATTTTTATTTTCAATACCACTTAACAAACCTATTGCATTAATTTTTTTTTATCATTCATACATATCATTTGATAATCATGGGCGCATGCTAACAATTATATAAAAAATAAAAATATACCTTGAATAAGTACTAATTTGCTTCATAGGTTCATTATTTTTTTGTTTCGATTTACTATAAGAAAGGACATTAATGATTTTTAATTTTAAAATATTAAAAAATCTTGAACTATCAAATTTTAATAGTTTAAAATAACCATATAACATTAATAAGGACCAATTTTAGTGTTGTATATAGGTTTGAACATAATACCAACATTGGTGTTGACGTTCAAATATGCTAATAATAGCTAAGGTTACATCTTTAAATGATTGCTTATTTTAAAATATTTTCAAAATATCTTAGGAATATATCATTTGAAAAAAAAAATTCAAAAGTGAATCAAAATATCTTTATAATGTATTATTATGTAAATATATATGTTTAACCATTCCCCGAAATACATCACATTTAAATAATTATTTTCCTCAAAAATAAGAATCCTTAAAATGTTTCAAAACATTAGTGACACAATGCTCAATGAATGTTTTTGAATGAATTACATCATTATTACAAATTTTGACACTAAAACATACAAAATAAAACATTGATTACATTTGCTTTAATTCCTATTAATGTGACTACACCCATCACAATTGGTAGCAAAGACTTTCATCGATCTAGTATGAGGTAACACAATACCAATCAAAATCAATATCTCCTCACATTCAAAATCCAAATCTTACCAAATAAATTCCATTAAAAATCCTTCTCATCAAGATCTTTCCAACAACAACACCAAAATTCACATTCCCAATTCTTCTGAAATTATTTTCAGCTACTATTTGATTTAATTGAATTGAATTGAATTTTCAGTGAAAAAAATCATTCATTATAATTCATTCAAGAACTTTTTTGCATGGCAAGTCCAAACATCCATCATGGAACCAAAGCCCCATGCACCTCTCCCTCCTCCTCATCGAGAGCTTTCCAAAGACACCACCAAGAAACATGGTGTCTGAAGCATCCCGGTTCAATGAATCTCATAACTTAAAAAAAACACAAAACATGAATAAACTCGCCTGTCATTGAACGTATTCCAACTTGTTATACGGTAAATTGTTTATTTATTATTTATTAATTTATTAATTAATTATTTATTTTTCAAAGACCCCACTATTCAGTTTGGGAGACCCCAAATTTTGCAGTTCTTTGACTCAATTTGGTGTGTCTGTAAAGAGCGCTAGCCTACTCGTGTGGTTAGACTAATGGCCTACCAAAAATGTTGAAACATTCAAAGGCCATGAAATGCACGATCACTGAAGCCGAGCTCTGTAAGCTCGTGAGTGTTCGGCGACCGGCCTAACTTCCGGCCCACGGGACCAACCCTGGTCAGCAGGACTGAGGAGGAGCCAGGGAAAGATCCAAAGAGAACGAAGAAGACATTTGAAACTGGACTTGGGTTGGGTGGAACTTGGGTTGGGTGTTCGAGCTGGCTGGTTTTGGCGTGGGTAGGGAGGTGGGAAGGGGGATGGGGAGGGGGGGGGGGGGAAGGGGGGGGGTGGGCCAGGTCGGGCTGATG
>Ga0116231_10006359_pt1 | contig 22607 bp, 17 predicted proteins | sample S1TSphgellanicum_2_FD_89695 | JGI IMG/M metagenome (GOLD analysis project Ga0116231, IMG submission 89695) | Host-associated microbial communities from peat moss isolated from Minnesota, USA - S1T2_Fd - Sphagnum magellanicum MG | ecosystem: Host-associated > Plants > Peat moss > Unclassified...
TCGCAAATTAATAAAAAAAAAAAAACCGGAAAATATAACAACACTGTTCAAAAAAAGGAAGAACAAGTGTAGAAAAAAAAAAAAAAACAGAAAAAAAAAGAAAGGCAGAAAAAAAAAAAAAAAAAGAAAAAAAAAAATTTAAAAAAAAACCAATTTAAATTTTTAAAAAAAAAAAAATTTGATTTTTGTAAATATTAAATTTTTTTTAAGGTTTAAAAAAAAAAAAAAAAAATTAGATTTTTTTTTTTTTTTGTAGACCTGAAAATAGTTTTGTGACTCTTCTTTGTTCTTTTCCCTTCTTTTCTTTCTCAGAGGAATTTTTTAAAAAAATTATTGTTACTATTATTATTATTATTATTATTATTATTTGGGTTTGGGTAAAAGAAAGGAAATGAGATCCTTGTACTTTGAAGAATCTAGAAAATTAAATGTGTATGGAAACAAGGGCCATAGAAACTGGATGCTTTTGGAGTACTTACTTAGGAGGGTTAAATATAAGACCGTATGCATGCTAATGTGATTAGAGCTCCCAAAAGGAGCTAATTACGTGCTGATTGCATCAATGCTAATGTGATTAGAGCTCCCAAAAGGGGCTAATTATGTGCTGATTGCATCACTACTCAATGGGTGCGTGTAATTGTTTGGTATCATCTAACACGACCCAATTCAAGTTCAATTCAACTTGCAACCGTTTTCATTCCTTTGTTCCATTTTTGTTAATAGCAACCACTTTTGCAAGCAACTTGGGTGGTGTTATGAGTTTATATATACCAACTTTGGGCTACTATACACACATGAGAGACACACACACTCCTTGCTTGCAGAAAGAGGTTTCCTTCTTTTTGCAAGCAAAAAAAAGGTGTCGTGCAAAAAAGAAAATGCTACTACTACTTTTGCAGATTACGATATGAAACTTTGTTGGAAGCAAAAGATCTTTGGCCAAAATGTTTTGTTTCCTCCCTCACAAGTTTTAAAAGCAAAGCTAGTAATAAGTTTTAAAAAAAATTCTCTTTGGATCATCCTTTCCAATGTGGTGGCTCTTTTTTTATAAAAAATACAAGAAGAAAGGGACAAACAACAAGGCATTGCGTTTGATAAAAAAATTTGCATTGGAAGTAAAGGAAGTCAAAATCATTACAAAATGAAGCAAAACTTACAATTACATGTCTTACAACTCGGGCTTTGTATTGTGCAAGTTTGTGTTGACATATGATGGCTTGGAATATAGACACATTTTGTTGTTGCCCAATCGGTAAGGTGTTCTTAGGAAGGGCTAGCTAAACCCACAACTTAGGTAACCACCTGAGGTTAGCCTAGGTAGCTATGGAACTAGAACCCCATGGAAAAGTGTTTTCATGTCTACCCATCAATCCATCCATCCATCCATCCATCCTTCATTGTAGTAGTAGTGTTGGCGTTTAATCTGGCCTTTTCCAATGTTTCATCCAAAGAAGGTGATTATTTCGAGATCTTGACCTTTTTGGGGATGTGGAATTAGGGTTTGGTGTAATACATAGGTTGTAAGGGCTATTGGGTTGTTAGTAGGTAGGTAACCAAAAAAAAAAAAACCACCAACTTATCTAACCACTAACCAAGGTTAGTTAGCTAGGGCAATGGTTTAGCCAATGAAAAAAATGTTTTCCTGTCCACCCATCTATCCATCCATCCCTCATGGTGTTTGCTCTGGCCCCTTCCATTGTTTCATCCAAAGGTGATGAATTCGAGATCTCAACATTTTTTGAGGATCTGGAATTAGGGTTTGGTGCGCACGGGCCTGCTTGCTTGCCTGCCTGCCTCCGTCTTCTTCGCCTGTGCTTTTCGTCGCTTCATTGCTACAGACTCTGATCGTCTTTCGGGAAGGAGACCGTTCTGCCTGCATCTGCCGTGCTTTTCTTTCGCCATTAATAATTTGTTGCTGTTCTGAAAGACCGTGTTGTTGTTGTTGTCGCTTCCGTCCGGAGTTTGGGCGTTGCGTGAACAAGTTTCTGTCCCAAATAAGGATCTTACTCCTCGGAAGGATCGGACTCCTCTGAAAACCGAAGCATACTGGTGAGTGGCTACAATCTCTTTTTGCTAATGTTCATCGTTGTGGTATCTGGGTGAAGAAAGGAAGGGTTTTTGAGAGTAGTGTAAACGGGCGTTTGGAAATTTGAAGGTTGGTGGTGGTGGTGGTGGTTTTTTTCTGACCCTCAACAACGTCTTTGCTGTCGCATTTCTTTCAGAGAGAGTGGGAGTGATCTCATCGCGTGAGTGTGAGACGAAGTTGCAGAAACCCTAATCTGAGATTGGGTGAAGAGTTAGTTAGGGTCACTATGTTTCTAGGAGGAATGCCGCGCAGGCCGGACAAAGCCGAGGCGCATAAGACTCTGAGACAGCATCTCACCATACTGGGCTTGTGGATTTGCGCCATTCGTGCTGCTCCCTTCATCTTCAGCCTTGTCACAAATCGAGGAGAGGAACTGGAGCTTGACTTCGATGATTAAGACTGAACAACTCCACCCTAAACCGTTCCTTCCTGCACACTGGAAGAATGAATTTCTTCCTTCCTTCCTTCCTTCCTTGGGAGATTTCTTCTTCTTCTTCTTCTTCCTCCCTCTGGTGCAAGGTATTCAAGCTCCCCAACATCTCCAACATCTCCCCAACAGTTTTGTCCATGGGTCAGTTAGTACTTAATGAATCATCATCATGAAATAAAATTTCCAGCAAATCTATTTTCAATTTTTCCAGAATGTCTTTTTGTTTTTGGATCATGATGAAATCTTGAGGTTCCCAAGGTTTTGACTGAAATACAGAGAGCTGCATTTAATATCCAAACTATGCCTAACAATTTGCCTCCAAGACAATGCAATTCAAGGACACTTGGTTAAAGGACTTCTTGCAAACCACAGTTTGTTCTGTTTTGTTTTTGCAGTTCTCAAGTGAAGAAGGATCAATAGATAGATTGTGTTTTTGTTCTTTCCTCCTTCCTCCTGTCCGCAAAGAAGTTGTCACTTTGTAATTGCAATCTGCCACACCTTCTTGAGTCCCAAAACTTGAGGATGAAAATGTTTTGTGAAGGCAGAGAATCTACACATACATACCTGCAATGTAAGCAGCAGTGGTAGCTGGCAATGCACCGTTGTTTGAATCGCTCACTGCATCACTCCCTGCAGTTGTTAGATGCTATTCTTTCAGGGCCGTGGAGGAAGAGAAACATAATTCTTTCCCCCATGATAAATCAGGTCTGGGAGAAAGGAAAAATGTTCTTCAAACTCATTTGAGCCATTGGAGTCCAAGAAATCCATACACCACATTAACGGATTGAATCTTACATTCCAAAATCATCCCCACAAGAGCTGCATGTGCAGAGAAGAACTTTCTTTAGCAAAGTTATTATACCACTACTTTTGCTTCCACTTTTTTGCTTGTTGACTTGCACCTCTACCATCTGCACCAATATCTGGAGGAAGTTGATTGATAGAGAGATGTGAAGAAAGCAGAAGTTGAGAGGCAACTGCAAGCAAGGAAGTGATGCTAGCTTCAATGGAATATAAAACAGGGAGCCTAGAATCGATCAACAGGTGTCAATTTTACTGTCTACTGTTTACATGAAAGAGTTTGGCATTTTGCTGCCATTGAAAAAAAAATTGCCATTGAATTGAGAGCAGCTAAGTGGCTAGTCTGTGTTGCAGAGTACTTAGATGTCTTGAACTCTGTCTATGTGATGCTATGAACATGCCTCAGCTTCCCCTTTGCTGACTCCCAGGATCTGCAGCACTCAAAAATCTCACAATTTCTTGGCTTCATGGACAATAATCTCTTGATGGAAGTCATCATACTCATCACTCATCACCTAATGAGTCAGATGATGATCTGCAATCTTCAGACTTTTATGCATCATTTTTCATTATGGCCCTGATGCAGGGCACCAGCAGCTTGATCTCTCCTCAGCAGTTTATAACAAGACAGTAAAGGTTGATGATTAGCATCTCCTCTTGGAAGTTGGGCCAGTTATGATAGTTCTGTGTTGAATAATTTTTTACACTGTTGTCGCTCATTGTTGTTGTATCCTGTCTTTTTCATCATCCTGCACATCCATGGACCCCAAGACATTCAGTTAGCATGAAAGAGATCTGACTCATGATTGGAGTCTTGTTGCTCGGAGGTCTGAAACAGTGAAGGATCCATCAAGCAAGACACACTGTTAGCTCTTCATGTTACAAACTCAGTTTTAAGGAAAAGGCAACAGCCATTTATCCACTCCAGACCTTCCCACTCTCTTATGTGATTCATCAATAGCTCTCAACAATCTAATGTATATGACATATGTCCAATAGCTCCCATGCTACCAGATCTCATTCTTTACTGAATCTTCAATTCAGCAGTGCTCCCTCCATTGACAACAAATCTATTAACTTCTCAGCCACTGTGCTGTTCTTCCAGTTACAGAAAATGGCAAACAAAACCCTTTGTCAACATCTAAGGAAGTGCTGCTTAATTAGCAATATCCTGTTTGTGCACATACCAAGTACTTCAGATCGATATTACACATCTCCTGATTTATTGCAAAGCAAGGCAACTATTCTAGTTTAACCCACTGACCTGGAAGTCATCCATGAAAGGAAGGCGGCCAGGCTTGTAGCCAACACATACGGATCCATCGACCAACTCTGAATACTTAAGCACCAAGCTGTCCATGTCCTTGTTACTGGGAAATGGTAGCAATCCAACAAAGCCCATAGACCGCAGAAACGAATCAAACTCTTTTGTGTTCCGTAGCTTGACTCTCAGGAATGTTGGGGGTAACCTTGATGGAGACCGCAGAGTTATCACCTTCCCTGAAAATTCTGGAGTAGAAGTTTAACAACTGTAGATATTGAATTTGTTGGAAGAACTTGTGGAAGGGTGATGTGACAAGGGTGAGGAGCACTGACATTCTTCAGGAAAGAGAACTTGAACATCTTGTCAACCAAGACAACAAAGGAACCAGAATTCCCCAAAAATGACTAAAGTGATAACACACATAGGCTTTCCCCTTGCCAAATGTGCTTTAGTGTTCAACAGTCAACTAAGGATCTCAATACCTCCAGGGATGTGAACAAATTACTGGAGAGTCAAGACATGTTATCCATTTGTGATAAATCAGTGGCCAGATTTTAAACCTAACTTAAAGTTGTTTCTATGGCAAGAAATCTCTCCACCAACTTGACAAAGTCTGTTGAACAGCATAGATGTTGCAGCATGCACAAGCAGGTAGTTTTAGTCTCATAAACATTCAGAATCAACTGGGTGCTTAGCAGGGTGATTCAGCATTCCCACACAAGCTAGTTTGAGCAAAGAAATCAGCTGGAGACGGAAACTGCTGAGCAATTTAAGAGGAAACACTAGAAGATGCTTTACCTGGCTTCTGTTCAAGATGGTAGTGGCGGTTGTTTCTCAAGGACATGAAGTGAACAACCTTTTTGTTGGTTTCATCGAACAGGAAGGAGTCTTCATTTTCAAGAAACTCTTGGAATTCTTGGTCTGTGGAGATGGTTACAGTCTCTTCCAATGGCTGCACACTTGTCTGTCTTGATACTACAATTGCAACAGATGCTGCAAAAGGTTTCAAACTAAAAAATCAGTTTCAACAACACCTTTCCACCAATGACACAATAAAAAGCTAGATGACCTGTCAGATCTTATATTTTTTATTTCAACCATGGGTCATTCTTAGCCCTGCTGACAAAAGCCATGAGTTTAGCAGCATTGTGAGACTTGCTATCATAAGTTCCTGACAGATCAAAGAGTGACAAACTACACAAGAGCACATCCTCTCCATGAGAACAAGCTGCTCAAGAATATAAATTTGGCAAACTGTACACCTTGATAATTCACAATCAAGTCTGTTGTGGGAAGGCTGCAGACATACTTGCTTGCAACTTAGAGGGACGGGAAAGAAATTTACAAACCATGCACTGTGGATTTCCTGGCTCTCATGAGACAACAAGAAGCGTTGTGCACAGCATTTGACTGCGCCATGTTTGTCAGACAAGGAGCCACCAACACATGCATTGGGCACTCCTGCGCTCCAGCTGCAAGACATCACCACCAGTCACACCATCCATTATCACACAACTGTCTTCACATAAGTTGAGACCCTCTTCAAACTTCAAATTTAGGTCAATGAATAGAATTGAGAAATGACCTACAAATAAGGATATATATAGATTTTACTTCCAGCAGCAGATCAGAGAACAGAAAAAGAAAAAGAACAAGGATATACCCAACCCAAATAACAAAACACAGAGAGAAGACTGAGGAGTGGTTTGAACAGTAGCAACAGTTGTATGCATGTTCAGTGGCCTTCAACAGCAACACGTATGATTGTGACCATCTACTGTAATATCCCCACTGATCACATTAGTTCCTGGAAGTGGGTGGAGGTTGATATCATACATCAACCAGTGTAATGGGTTTCTATCACATGAGACCTGTACAAACAGGAAGACTATGATGCTAGCTGGCTCAACAACATAAAAGAGAAGGAGATGACCAAAACTAATGAAAAGAAAGTAAAACATGAAAAGAAGGTAAGCCAAAAATAACAAAACAAGGAAAGAGGAAATGAACATAGATGCAAAACAAAGAACAGTAAACTTCTTGTAGAACATGCTAATGTGCAATGCCTTCCCCTTCCTGAGGTAGGTAGTTTGAGGAAAACTTACAGTCTCCACTCTCCACTTGGGCCAAGCCCTCATGAGAATCAATATCAACAACCGCAGGTTGACAGCCAAGGTCAGGAGGAGGAGGAGCAGGAGGCACACTGAGCACTTTGAGTGCGGGGGGAGCACCACATAACATGGTGTCCAAGCAAGTAAAGAACTTCCACCGTGGAGCAGTGCCTGTTGAATTTCGACTCTGCTTCTCTGCCCTGTACTTTTTCTTCATAGACTCAATCTTGTTCTTGCATTGTGATGCAGTCTTGACTGCTTTGGGGCCATGACAGCGTGCACTGACCTGCAAAGCCAATTCTGACCAGTCTCGACTCCTGAGATTCCCCCGCTTCAGATAGTTCCATTTTTCTTCGTAAATGTCAAGCAATGCTGTGATGGAAGAATCTGTCCATTCTTGGGACTTCTCTTTTGTCATATCCTCCAGATCTCGCTTTGCCTTCTTGCTTTCTCTTCCCACGGGTGGTGCTCCCCCGTCTGCATCCGAGCACTGGACCATCTCTTCAGGGCTTGCCATCATCATCTGTTTCCAGTTCTCAATCTACAAAAATTCTTCCACAACAGTACCTGCACAATATTAAATCTGCCAAAACATCAACCACACCCATTGAAAATTTCAAATTGTAAGAAGAAATTCTCCATTCAGAAATTCCTTCGATTTCACATATTCATACATATGCAATACATATTCCTTGATCGCATTGCTGCTCTTGAAGCATATCTGTTTAACAGAGTCAAAACTGCTTCTTTTTGTCTATCATTGCATTGCTGTGTTATCTTCTTCTTCCAAGGACTACAGACAAGAAAAAAGGAATGTCTGGGTCTACAGTGGGAAAATGGAGATGATCTCTCTACACACCTTCAGTGGAGAAAAAAGAATGCTGCTAAACATGGATTTGCCAAAAGGAGAACAAGATTTGTCTGCTCCGGTGAAGAAGAAGCCAGCAGCAGTACAAGAAGAAGCAGGAGTGAGCACCAAAACAACAGTGATGGCTCCCATGCTCATTTATGATCCTCCTTTCTCCTCCTCACCGATGATGCATCAGTTCAACTTCGGCTTCTTTCCTTTTGTTCTGCATTTTGTTGCCAGTCTTATTATGGCTTTTTCTGCTGTATTCTTCTTACCCTGTGCAGCAGATTCTTGAGTGAGAAAACAGACAATTCACAATGCGATTGTCTTCTTCGCCCGGTGCCTTCAGATCGCTGATCCAAAACCTTCAGAACAAAAATTATATTGCTGAAACCATCCATCGCCGCCAAAGGAGAGAAAGAAAGAAACGTCCAATTTCAAACATAATTGTTGTTATTTGGACACCAAAATCCTTAAGAGCAACACATGCCAGCGACCGAAAATTTGCGTTCCGAAATGGAGCACTTACATGGAAAGAAAAATGTGTTGATCCAGGCCGGCCTAGTAGATCTGAGCTTCCTGTACAACAACAACAATTACGTGAGCACAACAATTACGCCATCATCGCTTTGCAAAAACCTGACAAACGCTAAACCGAAGGAAATGTAGAAAACACAGTAGTGAAATTTGTTTTCTGAATTTTCAAAGACTCAGAAGATCAAAGTAAAGATTTTTGCCAGAACAACCGCACTGAAATTCGGTTGCAGATCGCAGGGTCGGATGAAGACCACAAAACCTGCAAACCTCAATATTATTCCAGGGTACCAAAAAGCATTCCTGAAAATTGAACCAAAATACGATTTCACAAAATAGAAAAGGCAGAGAATGAATTACATGAGAAGGAGAAAGAAAAAACAAAAACGGAACGGAATGGAACGGAAGAAGAAAACATACAATGCGACCAACGAACCGCAGACATAACCAGGATGCACAAATACCGACCAATACATAGTCTACACCGAGCGCCAGAACCACAAAAATGGCTCAAAAGAAGTGGAAAGAATGCAGGCAAGCAGAGAGTACCTCCATCTCAACCGACGTATTCGAGATTTCGTGAGAAAAAGCTGGAGATCGGGCGCGAGGTATGTAGAGAGAAAGAGAGAAACGAGACCCACGAACACGAGTCGAGTCTGCACCAAGCGCTTCGGAAACCCTAATTCTATTTTTCTACCCCCTTTTTTTAAATGCCTAGAAAACATTAATTCTCTACTTTTTTTAAATTAAAAAATCCATTAAATGTAATAAAAACCATTTTCATAACCTTAAAAAAATAACCAACTACTTCACCTCTTTAATTATTAATTTTCTAAATAAATTTCAGTGATTTCAACCACCGCCTTTGAAATTCTAGTGATGATGGTTAACATCAGAATTTTGTTTTAGGGGGATGATTATAAGGTTTTATATATTATTTATTTATTTATTTTCTCAAAGTAGATTTTGGTCTTTAAATATCTGTTTTTAAGAAAATAATTTGTGTCTTTTTAGAGTTAACTTTTTTTTTAAAAAATATCATAGTGGTGAATGATGGTAATGATGAGCAAAAATTTCAATATTCTATGCATCAATTTGCATTTCATTTCTTTTCAACGGAATTTGAATTTGATTTAATGCATTTGAATTTAATTGAACTTGAATTTTATTCAATTTAATGTACTTGAATCCTATTTAATTTGAATATTTCAATTCAATGGATTTGAATTCCATTCAATGTATTTCAATTCAATTTAGACATTTGAATTCGATTCAATTTAATTTAAACACAATTCAATTAGGATTGAAATTGACTAGTTTTGATTCAAATTACATGTAATGTCATGCAATATTTCGATTCAAAGAAAATTTAATCTTCAAATTTTTGTCATCATTTCATCATCCATACTAGTAATGCAAAACCCGAATGCTTTTCATCTAGGTATGTAGTATTTAGCTATAGGTCCACAAAGGATAATCAACATTTTGCAAAGTCTAACTATGTTTTGGTGACCTCCATGAACCTAATGTTTAAATATGGTGATTTCCAAGTTTTTCTCCTTAAAATGTGGCAAAACCAAAAGGCATCTAAAAGGAATATTGAAACAATATTATTTTTAAAAATCACATACATGCAAAATTTTACATAAAACAATTTAGTTGATACTAGATATTTTGAGAAAATAATATTACCAATGAAAAAGAACATATATATATATATATATATTTATTTCAATGACGTTTGACAATTTGAACTACACACTATCAATGACAATCAATTTTATTTTATTTTTTTCTCTTTTCATTTTTTTCAATAATTCATCATTATTTATGTCTATGCACTACAACAAAAGGTGTCCCTGAATGCCAAGTGATTTCACTAGACCTTGACTGAATTCATTGGTTGTACTGAATAGAGACCGATGAAAAAACAATGAATTTATTCGTCTAATGAATAGGGATTAGTGAATTGCACTCACATTTTGTAGTAGTGATGTCAAATTTAATTTAAATTAATATACATTTCATGGACATGACAAGACACATGTTAATTTATTTATTTTTCATATCCATGTTGGTGGATAGAGGAAAAGAAATGAGGTAGTTATAAAATGAAGATATTTATTAAGAAAAGGTGGGAGATAGTTATTAAGAGAATTCATAAGAAAAGGAAATATTTATTTTTTAAAAATGAAGTAAAAATCAAATAGTTATTTTTGAAATTGTCTTTGGAATGGTCCATGGACAACCATATGAAAGATTCCCAAAAAATTCCCCCATATACCAATTTTGATTACTCATCACTAGAATTAATATGTAAAATTTTATAATTTGTAATTTGTACTTAAAATAATAATGTAAAAGTGCTTACCATTTTGTAATAATGTTTCAACATTTAAATGTTGAACACATTTTTATTATAGTGATGATGAAAATTTGAGTGAATATATGTGAAACAAATACAAAGTCCCATAATATGGTTGTCAACATGATAGTTATGGAAACATTCCGTATGAAATTCTATGTTTAACTACCTCACTCCTTTCACCAACCCACTTACTTACATGGATATTCAAAAAGGCAAATTAACATGTGTATTTTCATAATTTAGTTAAATTCAATTTAATTAAAATTTCAATACAACATTGACACTGCCAAATCCAAAAATAAGAATATTATGTTCGATTCAATTTTGGAAATTTTGACATTATTTGACATTATTTTGGTCATATTTTTCATTATGAAATACAACCTTTTTGTTGAAGGTGCGAAACTTCGTATTGTTGTGAAATTTGGAAATAAAAATTGTCCTAAATTTCATGATTTTTTGAAAAAAGCATCTAAAATTTTTTCCATGTTTTTATACATGGTTCAAGTAGGTAGCCAAAAATATATAATATTTTTTTTCCTTCCACAATTTTAATAGCCAAATTGTGTTAAATTGGCTTATGGATGGTCACCACCTACTACTACATCACAAAAGTGAAAAAAAAACACTAATGATATAACAAACAATGAGATCATGAAATTTGTAATTCACAAGGAAAAAAGGAAATGTGACATTATTGAGAAAGTAAGTAATCAAATTCTTTAGCTTTAATACCAAATTAATAAAAATGTTTGTGATCTTCAACTATGTAGAGATTTCCTTTTTTGTTGTGATAGTGGTAAGTTTGTTGATTGAGGGCAAGAGGTGAATAATATAAATTGATTATTCAAATCAACAAACAAAATCAACGCACTAGTAGAAATTCAATATTTTGCAATTGATTTTCAATCATAAACAACACATTTGCAATTGAAAATTGTTGTAATTGTTTAAAAACAACTCACATTTGATTTTTCGTTGCATGTGACATTCTATATTTGACATGTGCATATGGTATATCATTATACATTTTCATCCATTTTATTCATTGAAGGTTAGTCGTATATATGAAATGCAACTTTATGCAACTAAAATGAACCCCTTTTGTATTATGACACATGTATATGGTTTTGGCCAATTATTTCATGACACATGGCAAGTTAAAGTTTAATTCAATATTTAATTAATTAAATCAATTATATTTAGATTGTCCAATGTACGACTGATAGGATGTTGACATGTGGAATATAAGTAGGCCTAGGTAGGTAGGTAGGTAAGTTGCCTAAGTTAGGTGGGTAGGTAGGCTTAATTATGACTAAATAGGTAGGTAATTTGGGATAATCTTGTTTTATTTTGGATTTAACTTTTAGGGCCAAACCTTTTTTATTGGTTCACCCCAAATGTCATTTTAAGAAATATTTTTAATGCACATAATTATATATTTTACAAACTTAAACGATAAAACAAACAATATGAGACAAAGATTTTAATTGCATCCTAACTGCAACTACTACCTAATAGCTAAATGTTATACTAACATAATCTATATATTTATTAACTATATTATATATTATAAATAATTATATGTAATAAGTAATAACATAATAAATTATACATATTATACATATAATTATCATTATTCTAGTTGATAGGGTAGAGTAGGTTAGCTAGTGTAACCTACTACCACTAATGTACTAGCATAGACCATTATTTTTATGGCATGTGTTCATTTTTACAACACCATTAGTTGCATGTTAGTCACACATAAGTGAAACAAATTAAATAATAATGTAATTACAAATCATTTTAAATTTGAATATAAACCATTTTCATGGGTGTTGCAATTGATTAAAAATCTTTTGTTGGCATGGTGGCAAGTCCTTTGGATCAAAACCTATTTTATCATCATCATTACCAAAACAATGCACACAAATTCAATTACAATGATTTGCTTTGAAAAAGCTCCAAAAAAGAATTATTTTGTAAAATAAGACTTTCAAAACGAGTTAGAATGTGGTTTGAGATGGCAAAATTTGTAGTTTAAAATATCCACTAATTGGTAATATATTGGGTTCAACACAAGAAAATCCCCACTTGGTTTCATTTTGTCAAATTTGATTAAAAAAAAACATTTTCACATATGAATTCATGGGCAATTGTGAAAAAACTTCAACTATCCTTAATATATATACAATCTATGTGTAGGTTACAAAATGCCATATGTGGGCATCACCTCTCATTTTGATAAACGAATTCCACAAAAGAGTGACTTTGAACTTCTTTGAATATTTTAATATCATAAATGAGAAATTCATGTACATTCATTGACATTGGAATTTCATAAATAGGTACTTATTGAATTTCACAATATGAGATATATAAGAGTTGAATTTTTTTTTGTTCACTTTGTGCTCATAGTCCACAATTGATTTAAATTAGTAAAGCATAGTGATGATAACTAGTTTAAACTATGCGTCATGGAGCCCAACTATGTGATGATATTTTGTGTATTAGGTTACCTTTATTGTATTACCATATAATATTACTATTGTGGCGGAGGTTTTGAAAAGGTATTTAAATTATTATTTTTAATAATAATAATAATAATAGTGAAATATAAAAATATATTAATTGTTTTGAATTAGATAATTACACCATTACATACATTGCATGAAACCATAATAGACTCTTCATAACTCCCCGAGAACAAATAAATTATTTTTTGGGATCATATAACCTACCATAGTTATGAAAGTTTTCAATACCTCAACTTCATATTAATTTCCAACAAAATTCATTGCATTATTTAAAGGATTAATTATCTAATGAGGAAACTAACCCTAGGAGGGCAAGGTATGTAAACACAAAGACTTGGGATTAAGCCCAACTAATACAAAGGATAATCCTAAGCCCTAAATAGTATGAGACTAAGACTTCATAGCTTGATTATGTACTATGGAACAGGCCTAGTAGAGCCCATTCCAACAAGGAATGTGTCCAGCCCACTAGGGTGGTAGGAGAACTTGATTACCTTCTAGGTGGAATAGGCCTGGTAGAGCCCATTCCACCTTGGAATGTCTCCAGCCCGTGTGGTAAGGCAAGATACCATTTCCTATGTAAAAGTGTGTTCCATACGTAGGTAGGGGACGTAATTGGTTATTGTGTAAAGTAGGTGTGAACAGTGGCATTTGGTGGCTACTACCACCTCATATTACCTAGTTAATTACCTTATGTAAGTAAGTAAATTTTGATGTCAATGGCTAACCCAATACGTGGCATAAAATTAAAAAAGCCCCAGCATTAATTAATTAATTTTTTTTCCGGAAAATTTTGCCATTTTTTCAAGCACAAATTCCAAATTTTTTTTTTTTTTCAATATCACAAAATTGAAAAGAAAAAAGAAGAAGAAAAAAACAACTTACCTAGTATTATTTCCAATGATGAGAATTTTGAGGAACTGGTATAGAGGTGATTTTTTAATAATTTTTTATAGCTTCCTTATTGATTTTGCATAATCTTTCATGTGGTCATCCCTAGACAATTCCAAAACATTTCCAAATATAACTATTTCACACCCTATCCTTATTCACCAACATGGATATGAAAAGGCAAATTAACATATGCCTTTTCATGTCTATGATATTTATATTAATTAAAATTGAAATTTGACATTGACATAAATAATGATGAATTATTGATAATCATATGAGAACATAATAAGAAAGAAAATTGTGGTTGGTAGTGTGTAGCAACATGGAGCCCAAGTGAACAACATAAGGGTGGGTGTTTGATGTTTGTTCCCTTTTTCAAGGTCCTTTGGACGTTTTGGATGGGCTAGTCAAACCATCATCATGTGTGGCATGGGGGAATTCTCTTAGCTTTAGCATGTGCATGTTTTTTTTTTGGTCCTTTGTTTCTATCTAGTAATGGGCATGACTAAGTTGTGCCAATGATCGATGTTGATATAGTTACAATAACATGATCCATTGAATATTAAATGTTATATAGGATGGGTGGTGATTGAAGGTTTGTCATCGTTTAGCTTGTCATTCCCAAATGAAGTTCATTTACGAATGTACCATTTTTCATTCATAAAATGATCAAAATTCATTCAACATTGCTTGTTCATGGATGAAATTCATTCAAAACACCAATTTTTCTATACTTTGATCATCATTCACATTTTCATCCACAATTTTTAAAAAATTGTTTAACAAAAGTCCCTTGAATAGTGGGCACATCACACAAAAACATATGGGTGTGAAGTTTAGGGTTTAGGGTTTCTAAGTTCATCAATATATGTAAGTTTTCAAAAAGGGATTCCTTTGTTTTTTTGGTAGTAATTTTGTCATAGAATTTAACATCCATTGAAATGCTTGAGTCATGTCAAGTGGTTCGTGTCTATGAGATCATCACTAACAAGTTCATTATCCAATTTACATGTTCAAAGAATATGTTCTAAACATGTTCAAGAGAATACGCAAGTTCTTTAATTCTAAACATGTTCAAGAGAATACGCAATTTCTTTCATTCTAAACATGTTCAAGAGAATATGCAATTTCTTTCATTCTAAACATGTTCAAGAGAATACGCAATTTCTTTGATTCTAAACATGTTCAAAGAATATGCAATTTCTTGAATTCTGTGTAGTGTGAACTCATAACAAAAAAAATTGTTCTCTTGATGGAAACTGTGAATGGGTGCTCTCAGAGAGAGAGAGAGAGAGAGAGAGAGAGAGAGAGAACTCCATGATCTTAGTGTACAGGACAGAAGTGGTATCGAGCAGTGACATTGATGCCTTTGGCTGTTGGACAGTATGACAAAGGACAATGATCCAGATAATGGGTTGGATTACCCCACCATTTTGGTCCTTCTTTGTCAAAGTAGAGAAGGGTGAGGAAGATGAGAGGACCTGCAAAAGCCACCCCAGTGTCGAGACCTGCTGACAATATGTAGTTGTATCGTTGCCACCAACGCCTTTGGTGCTTGAAGACAAAGCAATTGAAAATGCATCCGGTGATGAACCAGGAATTGTATGTCACTGGTGTCGCTGGTGGCCAATGATTTGCAGCTCCAAATAGCACTGGCAGATTCACTTCTTTCATGTATACCTGCAAAGGTGAAATTTCAGGAGTTTAGTTCACCAGTGCCATTATTTGTCTGTCGGGATTTGAAGATCCAAAAAACACAGGCTACAAAAAATTTCGTGAAAAAGTTGTGGAGGCAATAATTTGAAGTAAAAAAATACTGCAACTTCATGATTTAGCAAAACCATGAAATATTGCAAGTTCCATGAGTTTTGCTAAAAGACTTGGGGAAAAAAATACCCAAAAAACAAAAAGAGTGAGCTAACAACCTTGAGCTTGGAAGAGGATTTGGCAATGACCCAAAAGGGGATGGGAGCAAGAGCACCGACTAGAAAGCACCAATTCAGATTCTTGTACTCCCCGGAAGCACCCAATAGTCTTGAGGATCCCACCAGACCCCATAATGTGATGACTGAAAACGTGTTACTTGTGATGGGACATGACCATGCACCAGATTCCACGCACATGTTTTCAACACTCTCAAACAACCAATATGCGCAAGCCAAGTTGACCAATCCCCCAAGCAAAGCTCCACACAACTGCAATTATATAATATATTCAAAGTCTGAAACATCCATGAGAATCTCTATCTACTTGCATGTGGGTGTTGTTTCTTCCCCCTTTTGGGCATGCTGTGTTTTATTAGAACTGAAGCAATTTGCACTTGCATGGGTTTTGATCACAACAACATGATCAGGTTTATTACAACAACAAATTGTGCACAAATTACTAGACTTTGATCAGTACTTACTTTGATTGTACACACTACTAAAACAGCAATTTGGCAAAATGTTTTTGGGGAACATTACTTACCAGCACTGCAAGTAGTTCACGAGGGGCAATCTTCATGTAATGTCCAAGTTTGCTACATCGTAAGTAAGCCAAGCCTTGGACAATTGCTTCTGATGAGTACAAACGGAAGCAAACATTGGCAATTGGGTAACCTGGAAACATGAATCCTGTGACAATGTCACACAATGGTCCAATTCCTGTTGACTGTTATGATTGCCATCCCCCCCCCGCCACACACCAATCCACAATGACAAACCACACATCCCCAATTTGTTTCAAAATCTTGATAACATTGATCTAGTGTAATGTACGATTTTCTCAATCTAAGCACCACTTACTATTGGGCATAAACATAGTGAAATGCCCTGAAAAGGCGCATCAGATACTGTAATGAAAACTGCAAACAGTTGTAAATATGTTTGTGTATTGCCCATTTGAAAAAATCATGGGAATCATGGCAAGTTGTTCTAAATTGTACTGCTACTGCACTGGGCATAGACATAATAATCAAATGAGTTGAAAAGGGTGTCGGATCTTGCAATGCAAATTGCAAACAATTGGAAATATGTTTTATGGAAATTGCCATTTAAAAACTGCCCCAGACAGGTATAACTTGCAACGATTGAGAAATTACTTGGGTGATTGAGGAATGTTGTGAAGTGAGTTTTTGGGGGTTGTTGTGTACATACCCTGTTTGTAGTTGCAGCAATCACACCAATTGGAAGTGTGAAGAGCAGATTGAGAAACATGCACACTAATACTCCCCACCAAGGAAGCTGGAATACATGCTTCCATGTTTGTACAATCACCATTGCTGCTACTGTACTCACAAACATGATTGCCCAAAACCAGCATGCGGGTACGTCCTTGTAACTTTGCATCAGCTTTGTATGGATGCTTGGCTTGTGTTCCCCAGCTGCCAGGAAATAATCGATTCAGCAGAGCTTATAAGTTCATATATTTATTGTTTTTTCTTTTTCTTTTTTCCTCCCTCTGGTTTTTCTTCATGGTTAATGTAGCACTTTAGAAACTGACCCGTTTTCTGTATGTATTTCCTGACCCCAACCCAACTTCTGAAAAATGAAAAAAAAACTGACAAAATGTACACAGAAGAATTTAAATCTGGATCAAGTGACTTTGAAATGGGCACATGAAAAAAAAATTTAATCACAAGTCTTAAGAGGCAGTCCTAATGAGGAGCAAAGTAAATTTGGTTTCAAAGACACACACAGAGAGAGAGAGAGAGAGAGAGAGAGAGAGAGAACTGACAGGCTCCCTTGAATTGATGATAGATGGTCTTGCCATGCCAGAGTAAAACATGCACAATGGTGGCGCCAATCGATGCAAATAAGAGTCCCCAATGAAGAACTGCATAAAAGGCTGACATATGAGGCGCTCCATATGTCTCATACTTGTGTAAGTCCAATGTCAGGCCATCTCTAGCAACCACCTAACCCAACAACACCCATCATCAAGTCATTGGTTTAATTTCAAAAAAATTAATTTTGCTGATTTTGTCCCAGGAAAAAAAAAGCCCCCTTCAAGCTTCCTTAATCCAGATAGTAGTAGATTGATCCTCCAGCAAATTGTTGTTTCAGCTCGATACTCGTTAGAACTACTTGTTGCAAAGTGTGCTTGCTGTGGTGTTGTTGTTATTATTGTTGTTGGATGTAAAACACAGTTTTAGATATCATAAAAAATTGTGGGTTCTGCATATAAGTCAAGTTCAATGGGTGGTATTATTATTATTATTATTATGATTATTATTTTGGGTTTTGGGGTTTTGGGGGAATTTTTGTTGGGTCTAACCTCAGAAACATTGTAGCGTTGTCCATTTGAAAGGAAGAGTTTGTTGGTGGTGATAGGAAATCTCTGGGCATGGAAAAAATCTCCCCAATAGAGGAGTGGTGTGATGATATATGCAGCAACAAGAAAACCCACAAAAACATTCACTATTATCGGCCAAGGAGTTGATAATGGAGATGATAAAATTGCAGATGCTGTTGCCCAATCCAACGAAAATGCCATCAATCCCAATCCAGTTGAACCTGAAAAAAGCCAATCACACCCACATGATGCTAATTCTTTCATTCAGTCATTCATTCATTTATCTAATTTATTTGTATCACCAAATCTATTATCAAATCGGAACCTGCATCAAACCAATTTGATACAATGGGTAGGTAGGGTTTAGGATTTAGGGTTTATGGTCTTTGATACTGGGAGAGAGAAAGATGCCTGGGATATTATTATTAAGCTTGTTAATTTTTTCCTTCTCTTGCAAAGTTTGAACTTGGGAAAAACTCCAAATTAGCACATTGGGCAACAGACATAACTGAACTCTGAAAAAACTGGTTGCAAAACCTGCAATTAATTTTAGAGGGGAGTTCAGCTATGGAGTGTAGTAGTAGTAGTAGTACTAAGTCTTCTCTGCACAGAAGAGTCAGAAACAATGGACAAGGTTTAGGGTTTAGGGTTTAAGGGTTTTTTTGTTTACATACCGGAACCAAGTTGGTGGGCCAGGATGGAGTCTTTCCAAGTCCAGCAAATCCAGGAGAGAGAAGTGATAGTCAGGAACATGTACCCGGGGAGTAAATACCATGCAAAACTGCAAACAGCAGCTATGGCAAAAAACTGAAGCCTACCAACACCCTTTGAATCTTCCTTCTCATGTAAAGCCCTGTTACCACAAAAACAATGAAACCCGGATAATATAATTTGGCCATGATCAAAAGGCGGTGATGATTTTACTTAATGATTTATATTTTTCTTCATTGGTAAGAAATTGCTCATGCAGAGTAAAAACTACTGTAACATGAGTCACATACACTCTGTGATTTTATGAGCGCTGTGATTTTTTTACTGCAATTTTTGTTGTATTGGCCATAAGGAGAAGATAATCAACACCTGAACACAGAGACGTCAACTAAAGTTGCTGGCCACCACATATTTGCAGGTTCCTATTAAACATATCCAGAAGACAAAAAAGCATGCAGATTAGATCCTTAGAAAGCATTTTAAGGAGTTGAGTTGACAAGCAATTTTTCTTGAATATACATAAACTCTCTCATTCTCTGAAAAAAATTCTGAGAATTTGGAAAAAAAAATTGGCGATTCTGTCCTATAACTTGTAGTTACAATTGGTTTAATCCATAATGCACCATAAGGATTCAACTTATATTGTGCAATGGCTTTTGAAGTTTTGCAAAGTTACCTTCGATGTCATCAAAACATGTAACTACTACTATACTCATAATTCAAACTCAACATGTGATGCATTGAGGGCAACTCTAATTTAAGCATATTTAATAACAAGTTGCAAAAAAAAAAAATTCATTCAAAACTTCCAAATTCAAGAGAATTTTGATTTTTTGGGGTAGAAGGTGTGACCATGCAGTCAGGCGGTCTTTGGATTTAGTAACACTATTGTTGGCTCCTATTCATGCATTTTGACTCTACTTATGGAACGCATTTTGTCTACTACCTAACTTTGTATCAAGTTGTAACTTTTGTCTGTTCCACATTCAATAATGATCAATGTGTTTTTATAATTTTGTGTCATTGCCTTCTTCTCAATATTTTTGGGGACAATTGAGGGAAAAAAAAAACAAAGGTTTAAGGTTGGGAAAAAGTGAGGAAGGAGAGAGGACTTGTGTGTGTGTGTGTGTGTGTGTGTGTGAGTGAGTGAGAGAGAGAGAGAGAGAGCATATGTATATACCACAAGGTATTTGCGAAGAAGACCAGCCCATCCATATCCCAAAACTTGAGTTGTTATTGTCAATGATAAAGCTGCCATGAATGGCATTTCCTGATTCAAACAGAAACATGGCTCGCATAACAATCATCAGCACACGATAGAGTAGGAGTTGATGTTGTAGATCAACAGAGTAAAAGAAAGAAAGGAAAATATTAGGCACATATTTTCAACACCCAACAAGTGAAATTATGACTCTAGAAAATGCATCATCTTTTGCACAAAAGTTTGTAAATTTGCTTACACTACATTTTGTGAACTTGGGTACCTAGGCTAGTGGTGGTTTTTAGTACTTCAATATTCATGAAGCCAACAAACACAAGTTTTACAGTGACTACAATTTTATTTATTTCATTTATTTTATTGCAGGTCATGGGAGAGAAATTCATTCATACCCGGTTGTAAAATGGAGAAAGTTTGATGAGGGCAATAGCTTCAATTGCTTGACTACTACCACTTCCCGAATGTGCTAGCATTGTGATGAGAACATGCTCCTAGGATTGTTCCATCCAAACATGGGTCAATATATGTCATCTAACAGAATCAACATCTCCAGTGAATGAACAATAATCCTAAGAGAGCAAATTTGCAGTAAGTTAAAAACCCGCATGTTAAAACATTGAACCCCAGCTTAAAAACCTTTGATTCAGAAGAAAGCAAATTATTGTGGACACAAAAATGATGGCAGCTCGATTGATGGGTTTGGTACAGGAGGCTGGAAAAGCAAAAAGGGCAAAAGAAGAAGAAGAAGAAAACAAAAAGAACCTTGATGTTGAAGGGTCCGGGATTGATTTTGATTCCCCTGATTTCCCAATGTGGAAGCACAGAAGCCATGAATCGGCCAAGGTACAGGGACACAATCTGGCCAGCAAGGCCAGATATGGTAATGGGTGATGTGCGGAAGTGGAAAAACTGGTTAACAAATGACAAAAAGATGCACAACAAAGTCCCAATTGTCCATGTGCGGAATGTGAGTGCTGGTAGTGATGGGTCATCTGTCTCTGACACAGTTAACTTCACTTGTTCTATTTGTGAAGAAGAATCATCTTTGTCATCATCTCCCTGCAGTAAGTAGTGTACCAAAAACACAAAAAGAATTACACACCAATTTCTACATGCAACACACAACTTTTGCAGCATGCCCAGAGAGTCAATTTCTACATGCAACACACAACTTTTGCAGCATGCCCAGAGAGTCAATTTCTACGTGCAACACACAAAACTTTGCGGCATGCCCAGAGAGCTGATTTCTACATGCATTGAACATGTTTTGTTCTAGTCCACCATATGCATATGATGACAATCCTTCTCCTACTGAATAAAAGAGGGAAGGGGATGAGGGGATGAGGAGAAAAAAACACCCAAAAAATTGAAAGAAAATTATACTGCACTCACACATTGGATCCTCATCCCAAGAAAAACTGCTCCTCTGGGACTCTCTTGTTCTGGTCACCTGTCTCCTGTCTCCTCCTCCTCCTCCTCCTTGTTTGTCTTTGCTTATCAATCTTCCTTTGCAGTTGCAGCAGCACCAACACCACCATAATCACTCACTCAAGCACATGCAAAAACCCTCTCAGAACTGCACAAATCTGAACATGTGATCTTTGATAAACCCCAAGCCCTACAAAACCCAAATCTACAGGGCACTAATGATTTTTATTTTATTTTTGCATATCTTCAGCAATCTAATTTTGTCTCTTTGATCATAATTATATCCAAAATGCTGATTATGGGTTGTTTGTAATTTGATGATGAAGGTTTCAGAGAGAGATCTCACAAACATTCCCATTCGAACTCAATGTTCATCCAACAACATGAACATACGGTATAGGATACCCATTCATCAGATTCTGTGAACCTTTAATCCAAATGGTCAGATTAATTAAATTCACTAGAAAAAAAATGGGTTTTTTTTTGACTTGTGCAATGCAACTATTTTTGTTCAAGGCGACTAATTTTTATCTTTTGCAACTAAAATATTAGTTGTATTAGACAAATGACCTTCTATAACACACCGGATTCTTTGCCATCTTGGTTTTCCTACAAAAATCTTGATTAAAAATATCTGAATTGGGGGATCTTGTTCGTAATTGTTGAATATGCCAATGTCTTATTTCCTATGTGTTAAGTATTGTATACACTGTACAGGGGTTTCTATTTTATTTTATTTTATTTATTTTTATTTTATTTTTCAAATACCTCAAGTAGGTCCATTGGTGAGGATCCCCATTATTAACTAGCATTGAATGACCACTTCCCAATTGGGCTGTGTAACATTTTTACAAAAGTGCTGCTACAAGTGTGATGATGACCTAGGAAGGACCTAGGTCTAGACATGGTTAATTTAATTAATTTTATTTCCAAAAAAGTGATTAAAAAATCACACTTTTTTCTCTCTTTTTTTTTCACTTTCTGAAAATAAAATCATCAAGTTTCAAATTTTTGTGACCCAAAAAAAAAAAAAAAAAAAAAATTTGTAAAAATATAAATTTACAAAAAAATAGATTTATTAAATTTATAAAAACTCTAA
>Ga0116231_10006360_pt1 | contig 22607 bp, 15 predicted proteins | sample S1TSphgellanicum_2_FD_89695 | JGI IMG/M metagenome (GOLD analysis project Ga0116231, IMG submission 89695) | Host-associated microbial communities from peat moss isolated from Minnesota, USA - S1T2_Fd - Sphagnum magellanicum MG | ecosystem: Host-associated > Plants > Peat moss > Unclassified...
GCTTTGCTTTTTTAGGTCTCTTCCTCGGCCTCTCTACGTCCAACGTCCTTTGTCCTGCGTCTCGGGAGTCGCCCTCTCGGGGCTACTACCGATGTTTAAAAAAAAAAAAAAAAAAAAAAAAACCATCATGCATGTACTTGTTGAAATTATAACAAGTAGGAGGCATATGGTGCATCACCACATATATGCACATGGCATGGTTTTGTTGGGCTTCTTTGACACACAACTACACTCCTTGGATGGGACATACCTATAAATGTGCCAACATTTGCAAGACATCCATTTGTTTTCCATTGCCATGTTCAATCCCTAACAATTCTTCAAATCTAAATGACACAAATAATGAGAAGACTTTATAAATGTGAATTTCATGCATGAAAAGCAAATGCACTTTTGGCACAAATTATTACATTAATTTGCATCCTTGAAGACATATTCAATTCCAATTATGCTCCCCATAGATAATTGTCTTTAATTTTATCAAATGTTTTGTTATATATTTTGTTCAAGGGTTCTTCAACTCATGGCTTGTTTAATGTTCTACCCAACCACTTGATGATAAACTAAAATGCTGAATCCAACCTTCCAAATGACATTCCTTACATACACGAGATGTAATCTATGTTGTTATGTTGAAACCTAGGGATTAAAAGAAATCATATAAAACATCTTTTGGTAAGGACTTTGTGATGGACAATGATGAAGGGGTTAGAAATAGGTTATTTGGTTTAGCAATAATCATATTGGCATTTGGGGCAAAGGAGAAAGAGCTTTTCAAGCCATCTACACGAATAGAGCTAAAAATATCAATGTATTGATGATCTAAGTTCAATTTTTAAAACAATGTTTGGAGATAGAAACCCAATAGTGGATTCTACCTTGGATTGGGGATCATAGTTCAAAGCACCCTGCCAACTACTATGGTTAATTTTTGGTTACCAAGATTTACTTCAATACTAATAAGGTATGGCAACAAATAGGCTCACTTGGTTTTGAGTTTGTAGAATTTCATGACACAAAAAAAAACATACAAGGTCCTCATGGATTTTCACATAGTTGATTTACTTCAATACCAATAAGGTATGGCGACAAATAGGTTCGCTTGGTTTTGAATTTGTAGAATTTCATAACACAAAAAAGGCCTACAAGGTCCTCATGGATTTTCACATAGTTGAGTCATCAACTTCTAAATTAATGATTTCTTGTGTCAATTCACAAAATGATTATGCAATATTTCTTTTAATGAGTTGGTTTGGAAAGGGTGTTCATAAAAGCAAGATGTTCAAAACTAAGAACAACTAAAATTTCACCTATCAACCTCCTTAATGTTAACCCAAGAAATCTAGGTTCACGAAATGTGATCCTATGCAAGTCTAGAAGGTTAATTTCCTAGAAACCTTATCTGCAAGCTCACAAGGTTATTCTTAAAAACCTAATTTGCAAGCCCAAAGTTGGATTTTTGGCCATATCATACTTAAACCTTACACACCAATTCACATCTTTCAAACAACCCTATGTATACAATTTGCACAAGCAAAAGTGATTTAAAGTTCACAATTTTTAAATGGCTTCTTAGGTTGCGGTTAGTTCTTTAACTATGTGCACTTTCTAGGTGTAGACTAGTTGAACACCATTCTAATTGGATGTTGCAATTAGGAGGCTAATATCTAAAGAACTATTGAATTGACAACGTCATCTTAGGACAAACAAGGCTACAAACAAGGTTCATTAGAATGCTTTGATATCTAACTCCATCAAGCTTGCTTGCAAAAGTATAGTAGGATAATGTTGGTTTCGATTGGCACTACTAATTTAGCTTGTCCACTATTAGAATGAAAAAAATGCAACCCATTAGAATGCCAAGTCACTTACACCTTAAACCTTATAACATGAAAGTCATAAGAGTAAAAATGATTGTGCTTCTTTCGTGCACACTACATTTTTTAGATAAAAATAATGGTGTAGTGGGATGTTGCACACAAGAATGCACATAACCTTAAAGCAAGGGAATTATGGTTTAATCCCAAACCTTTAACCCTAACATTTCATTGCCTCCATGTCAACATTTTTTTCTAAAGAAATTTTACTAAAATATGGAATTAAAACTTGAACATTGAAATGAATTTGGTGATTGTTAGTCATCAAAATTAAACAAACAAGAAGGTAAAATTTGCTAGATTTTTATATTTGGGTTTCGGTTTGTAACCATAATATTGAAATATAATTAAAAATTTGTATTTCATATTCTATTTATTGTCAAATTTGGATAAATATTTCAAAAGATGATCGTCATTTTAAAAAAATCTTTGTATGCATGATAATCACTTTGGTTACAAACAAAAAAATTGAATTAACTCACAAAAGATTGTAAATTTGAACCATTTATGAGGAAAATCCTTTAGCTATTGATGGGACAAAATGCAAATGTATTTTTTGGTCCAAAAAATGGCAAGTAATTTCTTATCTACACATACATTATTTCTTTTATTATTTGCATCCAGCTTAGTTGTGAAAAATTCTTGTGTATGTTTGTTTACAAGTTGTTATTATAGTCAAAGCCTCCAATTACTTCCCCCTTATTCATAATGTTTATTCTCAAATTGTAAATTAACTAAAAATTTGCATTAACCATTTTTAAATGACTTTTAATCATGTAATCATATTTATGGTTATAAGTTTATGTTTAGAGACAAAAATAAAACATATATGTTTGCATGACTAAATTTGATCATTAAACATATTTGTTCTAGTCATAGACGTCAACATTTAACATAATGATTGTAAATAGTTAAAAGTCATTTTAACCATTAACATCACATTAAGCTTTGTGATGTTAATTCTAATGTAAATAACCTTCATTTCAACTAGTGAAATTAAACTTTCTATTATTTAACATATTTGGAGTCACTAACAAGCTGTTGCAACATTTTTAAAATGCCCATGAAAAATGTACATTAAATCTTGATGGGGTTTTAAAATTGTAATCAAGATAATAATCAAGAACCATTGTTTGTAAACCTATAATTAAAATTATGTCAAACCAATCATAGAAAGCACAAAAATGTTGTTTGAAAATGCATTATGTGAAATTTATTCATTTAAAAGAAATTTAAGATTAATCAAAGACATTCAAATACAAAACCACCAATGCTTTTGGCATTTTCCTTCCAATCATTCTTTAGGATTATGTGGCACATATGGGCAACTTCATTTAAGTTGCCCACCTCATTAACCTTCTTGACACCTTCCACCTTTGCTTTTTCCATTGGGTTTTCAAATTATAATCTCTTTCTTTTGGGAAATTGTGGATTGATCATTACTACCTTGGTCCTTCTGAAAACTTTGTAAAACTTTTGTGTGCCAACTAGTTCCCTTGGTGTGATCATCACCTCTACATCCTTTCCAAAGTGTTAAACCAACCATCTCTCAAAAAATGATATGTCCTAATTTTGTTGCCATTGAATCATACATCCCTCTTGGGATGCTTCCCATTGAAGTGAAAATAGAAACTTGAAAAAAAGAAAAACCTTACACTACTCATGACATTTTCTAATGCTTCATACATATGAGGGGCTTAGTAATATGGTAGCTTAGCTTTACAATAGGTAAGGAAGGCACTTAGATGGTGCCATTATGAAATTTTGGGGCCCAAGTACTCCATCTAAAACTTCAATCATCTAGAAATATGAAAACAATAACAAAATCACATCAATTTGTTTTTTACATTGCAATAAAAAATTGTCAATTTGTGACAAATTTTGTGTGTACACCAAACCTTGCAAAACATTCTACTTGTCCTGAAGATTAAAGACTTTAAAAAGTATCTTTAAAATGCACATTTTCAGCACTAAATTCTTCTCCAATATTTAGAAGGGAAAAAAAGAAAAAAACAAATCAGTTTTATATTACAATAAATTTTGTTTTGTCAAATTGTGACAGTTTTGTGTATATAACACTGAAACCCTCGCAACCCCACTCTCACTTGTTCCTCCTGTTGTTGCAACTTATAACATGCAGAAAGAAGATCCAAGAGTAGAAAGAAAAAGGGAAAGAAAATGGAAAGAAATCAGAAGAAGGATCATCTTCTTCACAAACTAATCCACAAAAGTATTTCAGTATATTTCAGTAGACAGAGAAAGAGAGAGAGTTTTAGGGTTTAAGGAATCAACAGCATTGGAAAGAGAGAGAGAGAGAGAGAGAGAGAGAGAGGGTTTTAGAGTTTTAGGAATCGATAGGGTTGCACAGAGAGAAAGGGTTACAGGGTTTTAGGTTTTGGGTTTTAAGAATCAACTATATTAGAGAGAGAGAGAGAGAGAGAGAGGATTTTAGGTTTAGGGTTTTAGGGTTAGGGTTTTAGGAATCGACTGGGTTGCACAGAGAGAGAGAGAGAGAGAGAGGGAGAGGAGTCTGACTTTCTGCGTTGCAACAGTCTATCTGCGACACTATCACAGTTGGGGGACTTACGATGCGAGTGAGCGAGCGTGTGTGTTTTATGAGTACCTGCTGCAGCAAACTCTTGCTATTTTTTATTTGTTTTGTTTTGTTTTTTGCTTTCTTAGACCTTGAAGGGAAGCTTCTTTGGATTGCCGCCTGCAGAGGAAATTGAAGCTTTCACCCCTGCAAATGGTGAAGAAGAAAGCCTGCGTTGTTGCTGCTCCGTTGATGTTACTACTTCAGCAGCGGCGGCGGAGGAGGCGGCAGTAGCATTATTACCTCCGGCAACGCTATTTCGTCTTCTTCTGTCGTTTTTGTTATTGCTCCCTGTGGTGGTCGGATGAGGAGGAGAAGCTGATGATGATCGGTTTTGTAAATAGAATTCTTCAATACCATGATCAGCATCAAATCGATTGTCAACATTCTCAGCACCGCCAAGAGGTGAATGGATTGTTGTTGTGACGGCTTCCGATGATTTCTCTCGCAACTGCTTCGTCTTCTGATCCTCAGATGGAAGCTGCTTTTGTGTGGCATCACTGCTGACAGTTTTGGGTACATAGTTGTTGTCGTTAACAGCAACTCCTTGTGCGCGCTCCAGCCAATTCAACACATAGCCTGGCTTGTCCAGCAGCTTGTCATCGGTGGCCTGTAGAGCTCTTGCAGTAGAACCCTTATTATTCTGTTCAAGACCATATCTCAATCGGCGAAGAGCCTGCGCATATTCTCTTGTCCTCTCTCTCTTGATAGCCGCTACCTGTTTCAATTGCGCACTAGCTTCACAATCCGCAAGACTACGCGTATCGGCATCCCATTCTCCGTTCATGTTCTTCTGATCTGTACCTGCTGGAGTTGGCTGGGAAATCATGTGTTGGGTGCTTGAGAATTGGGTTTGTCCCAGCTCTTTCTCTAACATCCTGATCGGGTCGCTGATCCCCTCAGACCACATCTCTTCCGGCGATGAGCTGCTGCGGGATCTATATACACGAAAAGCTGCTTGGATCGTGGTGGCAGCGGCTATGCTCATCTCTTCTTCTTTCTGCTGTGATGCACCACTCACATCGCTTAGAGCTCCTCCTCCTCCTCCAGATGTGGTTCGTGACGAAAACTTCGTTCGCACAGGTCCTGATCTGTACACATGTTTGAATGCTCCCTTGGTCAATGCACTCCCGACGGCAGATGCAGAGACAGAATTGGATCTTGAGCCTGGCGGCGTCGGCGGTGACGATCTTTGTGGTGCGGCGGACCCAAGAGGAGGATTTGATAGTGGAGGAGTCAGCGGTACAAGTTCGACCTCCGGGACGTCCGCTTTCAAGCTGCATGACTGCTGCGGCGGCTGCTTCTCTTCTTCTCTCTGTCTTGCATCATCAGAAGACTTGAGATCCTCGCAAGAGGAAGACGACCCAATGCTTAGATCTCCAATGTGATGATCATCATTGTGGCTGCTGCCATCGACCACCGGTTCATTCTCTTCCTTCCCATTCTCTTCATTCACTTCCACTGCCGGCAGTTTGGTACCAGATGCAACATACTGCTTCAACTGCTTCTTCCATACCGTCCAAGAGACTTTCTTCCTCATCCTGCCGCCACTGCTTGCTACTGCTGCTCCTCCTCCTCCTCCGGCTCCTTCACACTGCTACTTGCTCAGGATTCCCACACTTTGCAGAGGAAAGAAGAATGGATCCCCAAAAACATCACCCACCCAAAGCCACCACAACAACAACACAAATACAAATTCAGATAAGTAAAACCAAAGCTTCTTTGCTTGCACCTCCTTTTGCTGCAACAGCAACAACAACAACAACAACAAGGACCAAGATCTTTCTCACAAAATCTCTCCGCAAAGATGAATGACGAGTACTTAGGTGTAGTTGGAACAAGAAAAGTTCAACCAAAAACAAAATAGTGAAAAAACAAAAAAAAAACCAAAGAAATCAACACAAAAAAAATATTTTTTTTTAGCAAATCTCAAAAATCCTAAACTCTCTTATATACCACCAAAAAAACAGACAAGACACCCAAAATTAAATTGAAAAGACAATCATGTACATCACAACAAAATCCCAATTAACTGAAATTAAAAGGATTAGTAAAAAAGATTAGTGACTAATGTGAATGTACTAAGTCCTAACTCCTGGGGATCCCCACTGGGCACTACAAGGTACTTACTTACTTTGTTAATCACCCGATTTCATCACTGGATTCGCGGGATCTCTTCTTGTTCTTCTTCCTCTTCCAAATTGAGCACGGAATGTGCTTAAAATTAAGCTCATAAGTGAGGGATTAGTGGTGGATTAGTGCTTGTGCAAATTTTTTTTATAAAAAAAAACACATTAAAACCAAAAATAAATAAATAAATTGTCACAACATGTGTATGAAACCATAACCCCAAATAACCAAAAATTTGGTCACAAAAATAAAATTGAGTAGAGAAAAAATACGTCGCATTGGAAGATGGGCAAAAACTGAATTGTCATCAACTGCAATGAGTTCGAGAGAGCTCGACACAAGAGAATGAAATGAGACGGGTACGAAGGTTGTACCCCCTTATTTAAAGACTTTTTCCCAAGAACAGCTCAACATCCAACCCCCAATATCCCCTCACCCCACCCCACCCCACCCCACCGGACCGGTCCACCATCCGAAAGGAGTAAAACTATTTACACAACTTATGACCGAGTAGAAAAATCTCGACATTGAAACATTGTGAAAGTCGATTTATTTATTTATTTATTTTCACATGGGAAAAACACCGTTCTGAATATTCCAAATGCTAGAGATTACATTTGGAAAAGCCAAAGCCGATGTTTTATACAACACCCACTTCTTTGTAATGGTAGGGACACCTAACATTATGCTTTTAAAAAAATTCCGGCCGTCACACTTTGTAGGAGTAATAGTAGCTTTTAGATCAACCGGTTTTTTTGATTGAAATGGAGGAAAAAAAAAAAGGAGAGAAAAACAAGGACTTCGCACTCACAAATGAATTCAACATTTTTCACAAGACACTTTTGTTCGTTCTCGGTCGAGAGAGAGAACATGTCCAACGACGGACATCTGAAACTTGCACGACCTTTTCTTCAATTAAAAAAGGGCTTCATGGGCTCCATCCATCCATGTAACTTTGCAACAATGTTTGTTCTTTAATTAGGTCATCCATCCTTAGGACTACTTTCATTATGTTCATCCCCTTTTAAGAAAGTAAAGTGCCTTTTGAGGGACCATGATCTTCACGTAAATAATATTTTGAGGGTCCCATGGCACACTCCAAAAAAAAAAAGAAAAAAAGGAAAAAAAAGAAGAGTTGTTCAACAATAGTTAGCTAAAATGGAAAAAAAATTCTGAGTGGAAGATAATTTCTTCCTATATAAATAAATAAATAAATTAATTAATTAAAATTAAAAAAAACTATGAACCCTATATATGCATATTGTTCAAAATAATCTTTTAAATTAAATCCTTTGGGAAAAGGGTGTTTAATTGTTCATCATCAAGTTTATTCTTACCATAGATTTATTAGCATTGTTGAGGAATTTTGCCAAAAAAATCATTATAATAATAAGAGGGGAATTTTATTAATTGGGCATAGATCTTAAGAAAAATTTGTACTTTTACTTCAAACATATGCAAAACGTAGTTAAATGTGTTTTTAAACAAAATTATAGGAGGAAAAATATTTAAGTTTTCATAAAAGAAAATTAAATATATGTAAAATATATTGCAATGAATGTCAACAATTGTTTCTTTCATTGACAAATTTTGTTTTTAAAAAAAAAAAAACCAAAAAGTGGGAATTTTTTGGAACTTTTAAACCAAAAATTCAACTAAAATTTCTCCTTTTCTGGGGAAAATTTTGCAAATTTTTTTTATGTCACCAAATTGATATTTTTTTAAAATATTAATTTTTTTTGTATTAATTTTTTTAAAACCTTGAATGTCAAGTCTTGCAAAGTTAATTTGAAAATCACAATACAAGACATGAAAACCTTCATTTGATGGTTAGAAAAAATATTGACAAAATGCCAACTAAATTTGATTGAAGTGCTTTGCACTCAATAAAACTATTGTTTTCTTCACTTTTGAAAGCAATGTAGTTTGGTGGTCCCTAGCCCAAAGGTGCTTATTAAATGGCTCCCTACAATTATGTGCCTCATGACCTTTATTAGGGTTAGGCTATCTAATCTTTATGTTCAGGTTAAATTCATGGGGAATTGAACCCATAACCTCTCCCAAGACAATTATCAAAGCAAAAGACCAAACTCCAAACCAAATGGGTTTAGGGTTTGAGGGTAACATATGATGCAATTTAACCAAAAGGGTTTAATTGTGAACAAATATTTTATGGCCAAGTTACCTCGACTAAAACTTCAGAAAATAAAAATAAAATAAAATAATATATATATGGACATAATTATTCAATAAAATTTATCACATTTGTGTGTTTGTGTGTGTGTTAATACTACCATTAACTAGAGTTAATATTTCATTTTCAGGAACAGCAATGAAAATCGCCAAAACTACATGATATCTCTTTGTTTTGAAAGCCATTTTTTTAACAATTATGTTTTACAAATTGTTAAAATATTTTTTGGTGGTTAAGAAGTCTTGCTATGAAATAACAATTCAGGTAAACCCTAAACTCAATTTCCATACTTTGTTGTGAATTTTTCAATTATTGCAAAAAAATTTAAAATAACAATTTTGCTCGCAAATTTTCCTTACTTATATAACATAACATTATGTGCTATAATTTTTATTGCTTTGATGATTTATTCTTACAATCTAACATGGAGGCTACATACTTCATTGGATAGATGTTCCTCATGTTAGAGGTTAATGGATGTGGAAATTTATTGTTATGGAGAGTTAGGATCCTCAATGTCCAAAGGATTTTTAAATGGAAAATAAATGCAATTCATGGGGGTGGAGTCGCATATTAACATTTAATCTCACAAAACAATGTCAATTTGTTATGAAATTTTGAGTAAAGTGCAAGACAATTTCATTATATGTGTTGCATCATGTATTCTCCCATAATATTTCATCGTCATTTTATTATTGTAACATGAATAACTTTGGCCAATATTAAATTATACGAAACATGAAACATGTGAACATAGATAATGTGAATATGAAATGATACATATCCAAAATGGGTATCGGACAATAGGTAAGTTTGAAAGGCCCCACACAAACATGTATTATTTCCATCTTTGTGAACATTATTGTTAAATTGTGTGGGTTTTGGGAGAGGCCAAGAAGTAGGATGTTGAAGATGGAAGAAAATTTGATTATCAACTCCAAGGAAAAATAAATTTTAAATGATACATCCTTTCCAAAGGAGAAGGTGGTGGGGAGGGGCAAGGAAAATGTATATCTATGGTACATTTTTAGGGTTTTAGAAAAAAATGGAGGTTCACAAAAATAAAAAATAAAATGTTCACCCCTTTCAAAGGGAGAAAGAGGTTGGAGGAAAAGAATAAAATTTTCCACTCATTTTGTAAAAGAATATGATTGGAAGGGAAAAAGAACTACTTACTCATTCGAAAGTAGGGGAAGGTTGAAAAAAATGTAAATTTATTATCTACCAATTTTTGAAGAAAAAAAAGGTCAAAAGGAAAGAAAAATAAATCGTAACCATTATCATTCCAAACAACTTAACAACCATTCCAAAGGAGAACTATATTTTTGAATAAAAGAATTTTTTTTTCACCCATTTCAAAATAGAAAAAGATTAATGGAATAAAATAAAGATAAAAATTTGTTCACCCATAACCACTTGAGGAAATTTTTTAAAGGAGAAATAACAAGTTGTTCACCCGTTCCAAAGAAGGTTTAGCCAAATTTTGTTATAAATGAAATTGCTAATGTATAAATATTTAAGCATCTTGATTCCTTGTGTGTCATTTACTATATGTTCAAACCTCATATAGAGTTATGACCTATTTTATATAAAAAACAAAAGCTCACTAACTTGGGACTTTTTTTCATATGAAATTCTTTGCATGTATTAAAATTGGAATATTCAGGTAAAAATTTTGCCAAAATTTTCCAAAAAGAGAGAGAAATTATTGACTCTTGATGTTGCAATAACTCATGGAAGCTATTTGGCATTTAAGGTTGAAATTAATGTTATTATGAAGACAAATTTACATTTGATTTTAGTGAATGTTCATGAATTTCATGGTTCAATTGAAAGGAATCAATACATTTTAGACACTCACCTAATGTAAATATAGCGATACTCTTATTATAATCAAAACCCTTACAACATTTGTTCATTTTATTTTTTCTTTTCCTTTTAGTAAGTTCAAATTCCAATTTTATTTTATTTGGGTCCCTCATTAAATTTTTTTCATTTTAACAATTTTATTATTTTTTGAAAATTGGGAAATAGTTTATACATCCTCCAAACTTATATAAATAGAAAGTGGTTTCATCACTTTTTTTAAAATGTGCTTTTAGCACTTGTCCATTGTTTTCTTCCAAACTTGCATCATCCTTATCTAAAGTAACTATCTCATTTCATATTATTCTCCACTTGCAAGAAAACAAAATGATTTTCTTGTCATGGTTTGCAAAATTGATTCTAACTTCTTGCTTTTATTAGTAATATGCTCATGCAACTATTGTCACATAAATAATTCAAAAGAAAAATAAATTTAAAAAAAAAAGCTGAATGATCCACAAGTAGATAAACCTTACTCTAGTACCTATACCAAGGTGAACTAAAATGCAAAAAAGAACAAATTGTAGATTGGATGATAGGTGAGCCGTCTACATGCAATTTATATGTATTTTTTTCTTTTACTCGCATTTCCATTTCAACACAACATCATTCAGAAAATGAATAGTATTTTCTTTAAAAAAAAGTGAGGCAAAATGTTGAAAAATGTTACAATACCAAGTAACCAAGGTTAACACCGGTGTTGGGTGGTTCTTGACTTTCATGAAGAACCTTGGGTTCCAGTTTTTAACTGGGGTTTAGTTCGAGACCCACATTTGGTTCTAGAACTGGGTTCAGTTCTAGTCTCAATTCTGGTTTTGATTTCTAAAGGGGATCTGATTTGGTCTTTACTAACCAGAGTTGAAACCCAAGATTCTAACCAACAAAACTGGGTAATTGTCCAACACTAGTTAACACAAATATAGCATGTTGAAAATTCCAATTTTCAAATTATAAATAATTAATTATAAATAATAATCCCCACCCCTTAAATGTCTTCATTTTCAAGTTATACATACTTTGATAGCAAATGTCTTTGAGCTTCTTTCCGCTTATCTCACCAAGCTTAAACGCTAAACCCTAAACCTTTCCCTTCATCAACCACTCTCTCTCTTGTGAAGTAATTCGTGTTGTCTTTGTATTCTAGTGGTCTCATTATATTCCCCATATTTTCATTTTTTGGTCCCTTGTGTGTTCTAATTTCCTTCAATCCTTGCGCTAAACTTTTTTAATGGATACTCTCTACACATGTAATGGAAGGTAATAATAACTAATAACCTTCCCCTTCAAGCCCTCGGATCTCAAGTGTGAGAGTGAAAACAAATGCTTCAATCGGCATTCGTGAACAAGAGCCTCTTCACCATAAGGTTATTGTCCCTTGTGAGGAGTGGGCCTAAACTCAAAACCCTCAATAAAAAATCAAGGATAATAGTGTACCATGGCCGGTGAGAGGAATGGATAGGTAATAATGGGAAGGAGCAAAGGCGTAAGGTTCTAAGGGTGGTGCCATGGGCCGTGTGGATTGGTATTTGTGGGGAGTTTGAGATTTGAAGAGAGTTTGAGTTTCAAGTTTACATTCAACTTACTCTCAAAATATATAATTAAATGAAGGTATGGATGAGAATTGGGATATTTTGTGAGTGAAAGGTTGGACCCTTTATGCTTGAAAAGGAAATTATGTCAAGGTAGGTGACTAAAATTACAAAGGAAATTTTGGAATAGGTAGTTTTTTTGTTCTTTCCTAGTAGAGTTAGGTCTCCCACTTTGCCTTACAAAGTGGTTCATAGTTCAAGCCAAAATTTTGATTCCCACAATCCAACATGTATCTATGTGGAAGTCAGTATTTTTTTGTCATTTCCCACTGGGCAGATCTAATATATAAAAAAAGGTACCCCCATGAGGAAATTTTTAAGGCTGCACCCAAATTTAACTTGAAAAATAAACATAAGATAATAGAGTTATCCGTAAAGTAACCCTATCTTTGGGCCTCCTTTCACCCCCTATCCTCTCTTTCAGTGGTACCCGCAAAGTAAAGACATTTTTATTAAATCTCAGTATGAAATGCTGAAACTCAGCAATTAATGCACAAGGTTCGAGACTAATTATGGTAGTTCTAAAGTTAGAAGCAGTGAAAATCTGTAGCAGCAGTGGAGGTGCATTTAATGCACAAGGTTCGAGAATAATTATAGTAGTTCTTAAAGTTAGAAGCAGTGAAAATCTGTAGCAGCAGTGGAGGCGCTCAGGAGAAAGGAAAGACAGGATGAGACTCAGTTTACTACGAAAATTGATGGTTTTTTCTGAGTTTCATTCCCCGTTGAATGCTAATGTACTTTTTTTTTTCTTTGCAGGTTTTTTAAAAATCTTACCCAGGGTTCTCTGGAGATGGTGTTTTTCTTTTTATGGATAAGTCTAATATATCATCCACACATTGAACCTGATCGTGGGATAGGAATCAGAATGTGCCTTTAAAATGCCAAAGAAAACAAAACATTAAACACACAAGAACTATATATCCAAAAATAAATAAAAATAAAATTTATGATTTAGCATCAGTTGAGGGAAATTTCACTTTTTTTTTGGGAAATTTTTCACAATTTGGTGAGTTTTTTTCTTTTCAAAAATGAAAAAAAATGGGGGGGAAAAAAATGAAAACCCTAATTTACAATTTTTTTGATGACTTAATTGTTATACAAACTATCACCTTCCAAACCAAGTGCTTGAAAATAATCTCTTCTCGAGCCTTAAACATACTTACTAAGTACTAACATCATGGGATGCAATGCTACAACCGCATCGCCAATGCCCATACTATGTATGGAATTGGATTGCTAAGACAAGGAATGGGATCAAAATGGATCAACAAATATCGTGAAGCTTTACTACATTTACATTGATGCAAAATTGAAGTTTCTTTTTTCAATGGGAAAATCCCCCAAATTCCAAAAAAATTGATTGCCCCATCACTTCTTTTTTGAAAACATTGGTCTCTCTTTAAAATAGAAGCACAAAGGTGTGCTTCCCTTTGGTCCTGATATATATATATGGCCTCTACTCTACTTCAAACTACCAATGATGATCAACAATTTTTTATTCTTTTCTTATCTTCCTAGATGGTTTTCAATAGTTCATCATCATTTATATCAATCTCAAATTTAATTTAATTAGAATTAATATAAATATCATGGATATGAAAATGTAATGTTAATTTACCTTTTCATATCCATCTTGGTGGTAGGAAAAAAGAGCGAAATAGTTAGGTTTGAAAACACGGGAGATATGAATTGTCAATGGACAAGCGTGTGAATGATTATGCAAAATGGTTTTTATACCAACTCTTAGAAAATTCAGCACATTAATAAGTTCAATTTTGGGCAAACCATATGGGATAAAAATGTGATGTTATTTGGAACAAATTGGGTCACATTTTTGGAACTTGATGGGAACCCTTTGGAAACACATTGAGGACAACAAGAAAATCCCCTTCCCCATGAATGATGGGCACTTATGGGTGCATATTGAACCATCTAATTGTTTGCATGAAAATTATATTCCTAAAATTGTTTGTCAATTGTGTGCAAATATATTTTTCACCCAAATGTACTCGCTAGGTATGGATAGGAAGGATTATTTACCCTAATGTATTTTCTTCAAAATCAACATTTGAAAATTATACCCTAGTCACAACCTTGGATACATGTAAGAAATACATGTACCCAAAGTTGGATATGTCTTAACATTTGAGTTCAAAAAAATAGTCAATATGGCTTAAGCTATAAATTTTATTTGTTTTATTAACTAAATAGGGTGCCTCCCAAGTTTTTTTTGCAATTTGCTAATTTGAGTGGCCAATTGAAAAAAAAACAAAATCAAACCTTAAAACTTGGGAGCTTCCCAAAACATAAATTTGTATGTGAAAATCAGATGCTCCCAACCCAATTATATAGGTGAGAAGTTAAGAACTTTGGGCAAATCATATGTGATAAAATTGAATGGTGTTAACATGTGATAAAAGTGCACATGTTAAGAATAGTGCGTGTATGGTAAAGATATATTTCAAAAAGAAAGACCCTTGTTTTGGGCCATAACTTCCACATTACTTAACAAAATTAGATGATTCCAAATTTTATTCAAGCACCTAAAGATGAGTTACAAATTATCTTTAAACTTCATCACTAACCAAATGTTCACCATGATGCATTATCTTTTAATTCATTAAGTGTTCATTCATAAACATGTTTATCCTAATCAAGGATGAATCAAAGATTTTGATTTTTACATTTTTTACATCAAATTGTAGTTTTGATTTTTTTTGTTTAAAATTCCAAAATGTGCACATTATTTTCATTTTAATTAAATAAATAATGAAAATGCATGGCCATTCTATACCCATTTTGTAACTAAAAGGGCTAGCTTTTGCAATATTGAAGTAACTATGATTGTATAAACTTATTATTGATTATTAGCTCATCATCAACATCATGGCTAAGAGAGAAAAATATTTTGGATTATGAAAGGAGGCCTTGAATGAACCAACACCTATTTGTAAACCATTTGGTGAAGTTTTTAAAATGTATTTGGAGAGCACCTTATACCTTGAATATCACTCCTAGAAAAGAGGAGGGATTTTATGTATATGAATTAGGAACAAGATGGACTATAATAAGATTGCTCTCAATCCTACTACCTCATGATCTAGGCTTAAGGTTTATGATGAGGCACCCTTGTGCTTTCTAGCCAGTAAGGCTCACAACCAAAGGGACATTTCCAAAATGGAGGGCCAAACTTTGTTACCACCACCTCATATTAAGCCCTTTAATTTCGGAAATGCTTCACTCTAAAGCTTTATCCTACATTGAACATTCTTGTCCTTACCCTTGACCTCTTATTTTGGGAATGCTCGATTATAAGGTGTAACCAAAATGAGGCGTATTCAATCTAGAAACCCTTGAGTTTACTTATCAAACTCAAAATAATATACTATCTCACTATATTGTCATTTCATCATATGAACATGTTGTTTCATGTTATGCCAATTTTAATTCAACGTAACAATATTATCATTCTATAACTATATTTTTCCTATGTGTTTCATATGAATTTATTGGAAATATACTAATATCAGACTTGTATGGAAGCTCTTGGTTCCATTAACAACTTGGAAATTCATTTGATAACACACACATTGCATCAAACTCAAGTCAATAACATTGAAGCATCCAATAGGCGCACATGACCCAACACCCACTAATGCACTAAATTGGAGAAAGGTCATTTTGAGTTTCATTTGGATAAAACCCAAAACCAACCCAACTTCCCCTCCTCTAGGTTTAGTAAACCAAGCCCACTTACCCCTCACCTTTCCCCTTTTTACCTAGCCACCCTCTCACTCACCTACCTCTAATTTTAAGCCTCTTTCCTTCTTGCCACCACCCCCTTTTGTGAAGCTCCTTTAATTTGCTCTCACAATTGTTGGGGGTTATTTTTTTCTTCTTCGTGCAAGCTATGGGAGATTTCAAGAACAAAAGGATATCATTATTGTGATTGTCTTCTTTTTAGCTTGTGAGGTTTTGTAAAAGAAACTTGAATGTAAGTTGAATTTTTTTGGTAGTTTGCAAGGAGCAAGGTTTTATTTGGTAGCTTGAAAAGAGTGAGGTTTTTCTTAAGCTTGTGCTTGGAGCTTACAATGCAAATGAAGAGCTTGCAACAAAGTGTTGAAGTTGAAGGGCTTGTAACTTAAAAACAATGTTAAATGTTTTTTGCAGATGAATGCTACAAACCCTAATTTAGCTTGGTGGTTGAACTATTGGTGGTGGTGGTGATTCAACTGCATTGAAAATTTTGTTTTTGATGTGTTTTTGTTTTTGGTGTGTTTTGTTGCTTTGCAAGTTATGATGAAGGGAACTTGATGAGTTAGTTTATATGATGGAGCACAATCCCAACTGCTCAATGAAAGCTCTTCATGAACTTTCTAAATCACGATTCTACAAGGAGATTGGCAAGAAGATTTTTGGGGAGCAAAGGGATGAAGTTAGGAGGAGTATATTTGATGTAGGTTGAGGAGGAAAAAGTGGGGGCTTTTTTATGATGAAAAAAAACTAAGTGGCTAGACTTTCTAGAGACTAGAAGTGTGTGTAGGATTTGGATTTTGGGAGTGGTTGTGTGTTAAGAATAAAACTTCATTAGGATTGTTTGATTGGAAGAACCCTGACGATTGAATTTTCGCTACGCCAAGAGTTAGGAAAAGGTCTAGAGGTTCGGTATGTTTTTCTATAAGGATCAACACAAGGGAGATGATGATTGTGTCAAGGATTTTTGGAGTGGTTGTGTGGCAGTTCATGTGTGATAACTTTGGGGATCTTGAGATGATGAGTGTGTAATCTGTTCCATCTTAAAGAAAAAGTACTTGTTGCATTTGTGGGAGCTCTAAGGCTTTTGGGAACGGGATATTGGATAATAGAATATATTACCTTGACTGATCCTGCCCTGAATCTTTGTTCAGTCTCTCAGAAGAATCATGTGAAGTTGTTGAGTTGGTCCGTATGAACTACCACTCCAATGAAACAACCTATTGACTCCTAGAGAAGAAATCAAAAGTGAAACTGATCCTTTGTGGTCCATAGAAATAAGACGATAGAATGTAAAAGTCTGCAAGGGTTTTGATGGAGAAGTAATACTTGAAGCAAATATGTTTGTCTCTATAAAACCTCAGCAATATGCACCAATCTTTGTATGTTCAATAGTTGGGATTTATACAATGGAGAAAGTATTTCCCCTTTCTTTTGGTGACAGACTGTTTGTTTGGTGTTTTTTTAATAAAAAACCTTACACTTGAAGTTTGCATCATAATGTTGCTACATTCTTTTGTTGTTTTCGTTTGAATTGTTTTTAAGAAGTTTACTTTTGTTTGAAGCTTGCAATTTAACATTGCTTTAATGTGTTTGAACCTTGTGCTTGAAGCTTGTTGTAATTATGTGTTTCTACATGTCATTGTTACATGTAGTTTAATTGGTTTAGGGTTTGTTTTCCACTATCTTTGAATGTTGTAAATTAGTTTTTTTGGTTAGTTTTCCTTGTTTTCTCTAACTAGCTTATCACTTGGGTCTATTCTATTTATTATCATGTGATTTTGTATGTGATTGTTGTGCATAATTTAATTACTCTGTTAATTTTCTAATGTCTTTGAATGATAAGATAATCATCTTTATTTTCAACATGTTTAAATTCGGCTATGAAGCAATTTAAAAAAATGATCCTTCTATATTACACCTACTCATTAAAAACTAAGTATAAAAGCCTAACTAGTTTTACTAAATTTTTCATGCACTAATGGCAATTGAAAACCTCCTGAAATTCTAAAAACATTCATAGATAGAGTTCATAATGACATTCATAGATTCGAAATAAAATTTAAAAACTCGCAATTTTTGCCCATCAACATATAAAGAAAATAAAATTGGTATGTGCTTAAAATAAATAATTAAATGCCTTTCATAGATGTGTGTTTAATATAATTTTTTTCTTAGGTAAAGTCATTTGTTTTACACATATATTCACTTTTTGTTTTTGTAGTTGTAGTTTATTTGAAATTTTTTAAAAATGCTTACTATTCCCATATAATTAAAATAAATAACTAATAATAATAATAATTGGGTTCGTTCCCATATGGGAGAACATAGTGATCCCAACTTGTGAACTTTGTTCTCAAATGTTCCCAATGGTGCCACGTAGGCTCCTAATAAACTACACGTCAGATGTCATATCATCATCACCGTCAGCTCCACATAGGATTTAAATGCCACGTCATTTGCACGTCACTGCCACATGTCAGTCATAAATTTAGGGATAAACAATAAATGTAACAAAATTATTACACCCCAAATAAAGGGTAAACCCTAAAGCCCTAAAACCCTAAAATTTAATTTGAGTATAAAAAGGGCACTAGGTCATTCAGCACTGAAACCCTAAAGCCCAGAACTTGCATTTGTTCCGCTTGCATGCGAAGCTGGTGGCGATGGCACACGATTGTCTTCACCCGGTGCTCTCGGAGACGCATTCCGCATCTCCGATTCTTCCTATCAAACCCGTGTCCAGTTATCAGCATCGCAAGCTTCAGGTACAATAGTTTTCTTGTTACTCTGAACTAAAGTCCACTTTCTGTTTGCTTTTTTGGTTGGGAACAGACGGTCGGTCGCCGGGGTCTGCAACCTCGAATGCAACCGCTTTTAGAAATTTGAATTTTTTTTGAAATTTAATTTATTCTGGGGAAACATTTTCAGACAGTATTGGTCCGGGAAAGTTATGGTTGTTGCGACTTTTCAGAAAGAAAGAAAAAATTGTTCCTTGAGTTCTCACAGCTCGCGAGCAACTTTTGCGGTTTTAAGAAAAACCCTAAACCCTGAACCCTTTTTGTTTTCATGAGAGAGATGGAGAAAACCTTGACGGGAGGGCTTGAGCTCCAACACTAGAGTTTAATTTTTAGGGTTTTCGACATCAAGGAATACGAGTGTGAGCCCAAAGACACAGATCAAGGGACACATGAGTGGGAGCCCAAAGACACTGATCTACCAATTGAATGATGTGGTGAATGAAGAATCATGCATGCATTTAGTCTTCCATTTGTTGCAGGAATTGCGGAAGCGCCGGTTGGAATTGAAGGACAGAGACTGTAGTTTTCAGCAAGAAATTTCTGTTGGTTAGCATTTTTGTGCTTTTTTCTTTTTCTTGTCAAAGTTGTCAATTAGGGAATCATGTGATTGCCATTTTGTCTGACATTTTTCTGATATTTCAAGAGATTGTGGAAGTTTTCTCAATGGCACAGACATAGAGACACATGCACAAAAGTGGTGGTCATGCTAACTCATGTGTGTGAACAGAACAAAGAGGATCAGCCAGTGTACTCAAGCAAGATGTTGCAGCCACTGATGGCTCTCATGATATGCTTCAAGGGTCCAGCAACAGCAGAGGCAGGTTTACTGCAGCATCAAGGGCAGGTGCTTGCCATTCTCTGGAGCTTCCAAATCAGCAAAATATGATGCTCAAGAGGCATGGAAGGAGAGAGGTAAGTCTAGTCATAAAAATATTTCTTGCTGTAGTTTTGCACATGAAGAAATGGTGTTTGATTAGCTATTTCTGTTGAGTGCTAGCCAACATCATGACTTGGTCTTCCTGTTGCTTCTAGAACCATGACAGAAACTCAGGATGCAGCAGATGTTGGATAATGGTTTTCCCAGAATTTTGGACTGACTTTCTTCAGAGACATACAGGTGACAAATGCTTTTTTCTTAACAGGTTCCCAAACTCATGGCTCCCCATTGCAATTCAACCAATAGGGAGTGCTCCAAGGAGAAAGTGTTCATAGACAAGACAAATCCTTTGCAGCAGCAGGCTGCTCTTGAATGTGATTCCAAGGGCTTGTACAGATATGATGTCACCCCTACAGCAGAGGTGCAGTCCCATACTACTCCCTGGGTTTTTCTGTATGGGAGTTGAGATGCTTCAAGGAACTAAGCTGTTGGAATTGAAATGTTCTTGCAGATCCAAGAGGCATCCCAATCAAGTCACAGAAAGCGACAGAAGCTACATTGGGGGTAAGACCTATGAAGCTTCTGGTGGGTAATCATATCAGCTGATCGCTGTTATTTGTAATGGTAAGGTGACAGTTGGACACTTTGTCAGCGATGCTCAAAAGGTTGTGACTGCACTGTGTGTAGGGTTACCTTCAAATTGATGTTGTGGATATTTCTCTGCAATCAACTTCATAGATATGTTACTATTTCTTAGTAGCTTTGCTGAATGAGATGGCTAGAACTAGTCCTTTTCTATCTATCTCTCTTGAACGTTGGTTTTGGACCTGCAGTCTTGAAACCAAAGAACGGTGGGAGCGGAAAGGAAATATGTGAACAGCAGTTGACTGATCAGCATTGTGGATGTCGGCAAGGAGCTTAACTGTCAAAGACTTTCAGCTTTCACAGTAGGTTCTGGCTCTGCCATATTCGCTGGATGGAATTTCACTGGAGCTGTTTTTTCTTTTTTTCACACTTTGGATTGAGATGTTGTATTATCAGTCATTTGGATTTCCTCAAAGCTACATTTTTTGGTGGTTGTCAAAGATTTGCTCCTTCACTTATGAGGAGGATGGAATTTTTCTTTAGTAATTGATGGATGGTTTCTGGGGTGAAATGACAGGGTGATGAAAGCTTTCAAGAAAGTGATGTGAAAGTGCATGCTTGAGAAGTGATGAACAATTGCCGAGCTTTTTAAGTTCTGTAGTTTATCCTTCAACATGGTATGTATTGCAGTTGTTCATACGACATTCTGGTCAACAAATGTGGCCACTTGTTGATATGATATGCTTAGGACCAGGCAGAAAGTCAGTTTAGGGGTGGTTTTCTTTATGGACATTATTCCAACCTTCGTCTACTGTGTGGGATTCTAGTTCTAATTTGCACAATTTTTCTGTCAATGCTGATACTTTTAGTGCCCAAGCAACATTCTCAACATAGGTTTCATACTCCAAAGCCAGATGGTCACTGAACTAAGCATTAGGGTAACCAACCAAATGTTTATAGTTATCAACAGGTTATCAACCATAGAAACCATCATGGTTTTGGTATCATCTATTGATTTGTAGTTTGGGAATATCATCATCATGTATCTGTGTAAAAGTTAGTGAATGCATTCAGAAACACAAATCATGTGTCTGTCACTAAGAAGTATTTGAAGCATTCAGCTACACAAACCAAAACCATTTCTTTTTCATATTACCATAGAATTTTTTCATGTCACATGGTTACCATCATTGGGAGGCTTCACTATAGATGACTAGTTTGCAGAAAAAGAGGATCATGCAGTGCATATTTCATCAACTTTCTCCCTATAGAACTAGCTTGTAGCTTGCCATGGAACATTGTGTGCAACATAATTTTTCATTTACTGTATTCATAGAGACTACAAGCAATATCCTCTTGAAAACAACTCCAAAATCAGTCTAGTACATAAAAGCCAAAATGTCATTTTGACACAGTACATTACAAAACACAATATAGTCAACTCTGTACAACTATGGTGCAGAAGAGCTAAAGCATAACCCAGAAAAGTAGTACATTTCACAGCAGCAGAGATGTTTGCTAACTTGTTAGCTCTTATCTGGCTACAACCTGCCAGTGTGCACTACTGATAATCATGACAAAACATATCACAATACTGTACAGAAAGGTCAAAAACCAGCTTTGAGGTGAAGAAGCTAGTAGACAGGACAAAGTAGAGAGATCAGAGACAAAAACTGTGGACCTCGTCAGAGAATCACAACACATGGACAATTACCAAACATGTCTCTGAGAAGAAGGATTGTTTCTCTCTCAACCAACCATATCCCTACTACAAGCATTTGGCCAAAGCCAAACTGGAAGCTCATCATCATCCTTCGATTCCTCTATGGACAAACACATTGAGTCTGTACAAACAGACATGCTGCTTGCACCCTCCCAGTTTTGATGTAGGACAAAAGGATTCTCGGGATGTGTCATTGCAAAAGTACAATCAGGGAATTTTTGGGCTTGAGGGTATGCATATGGATCACACCTGTCAAAATTCACAAGAGAAAGCCCGTTACCTAAGGATGGATCCCATCCACGTAGACCCAAGGATTGAACCTCCTGTGAATCAAGACTCAGGATGCCGAAGTTTCCATCACTCTTGGAACCAAATGCTGACTGGAAACCAGCTTCTTCACCCCTCTGCTGCTGCATTCACCAAACACAAAATCAAAGGTTAGGAAACAAGGTTTACTTCAGTAAGTCCTCTCCACAAGCTTCAACCAAGGCAACCAGAAAAGACCCATCAATGTGACTATGATCATGAAGTCAGGTGGGGGGAGGGGGGGGTGGGGGGGGCAAAGCTTCCACGTTTACCTTGGACAGCCCGAAGACCTCTCCCTGGGTGCACACATCTA
>Ga0116231_10006361_pt1 | contig 22607 bp, 10 predicted proteins | sample S1TSphgellanicum_2_FD_89695 | JGI IMG/M metagenome (GOLD analysis project Ga0116231, IMG submission 89695) | Host-associated microbial communities from peat moss isolated from Minnesota, USA - S1T2_Fd - Sphagnum magellanicum MG | ecosystem: Host-associated > Plants > Peat moss > Unclassified...
ATTAAAACCCCCCAAAGAAAAAATTTTTGTTGTGGGGGACCCCCCCCAACATTGTGAAAAAAAAAAAATTTTTTGTTAATTTCTTTGGGGGGGGGGGGGGGGATTTGTTGTAATGTGATTTGCAACATTCATGTAAATGCATCTAGTATATCCTTATAATAATGCACCTTGGTTTTTACAAAGAAAGAGGCATTACTAATGATGGTATCCATGATAATCTAAGATCCTCTTGTAATTGTCATTGAGGAAATTTCATTTGTCTTTACACATCTTGCCATTGCATGAAGTTGTTGAGCTTGTAATCACTTGTAATTCTTCAAAAAAATTGGTCCATCTTTGAAAGATAAGAATCATATTTTTTCTTGGATTGAATATATGTTTCAAAGCATTGTGTTATTTGTGTTTGTAATCAATCAACATGAAGACTTCTCCTTGATTCTAATTTGAATTGCACTAATGTGAAATATTCTCACTTCCTTTGCCTCTCCCTTTTTCCCTCATAGTGTCCATTGAAGAAGCAAAGTTCTCCATTGCAATGTCCATTGAATAGAGTTCAACATTAGGAATCAATTACATTATTGCAGGTGCCAAAACTCTACACAAGTTCTACAAAAGCTTTTTGAAAGTTCTATTGCAAAAGCTCTATGGAGATTTTATGGCAAAAGTTCTTTTATGTTCAAGATTGTGACATGTGTGAAAGGTCTATGGTGAAAGCTTGTTGTGTTCAAATTTCATAATGGAGAAGCCCTTGGAAAAACACCACCACACTAAAATGAGCCTTAAACTACAAATGCAAGTCATAATTGTCAATAACATATCATTGGGTTTGGAAAACTTATTTGAATGGAAAAATTAAAGAACAAAATGTTCATTTTAAAAATATTTTAATCACATTTATGTTTGTTAAAAACTTTCTTAACAAAAAAAAAATGTTAATGTTCATGATGCCACATAAGCAACCACCTAAGCTATGTATCCACCCTAATTAGAATTTGATTATGGTGTTTCAAGGAAGGATTTCACATTTAAAAAATTATTATTTCATGTTACACCATATACTAAGTTGCTATAAGTAATATGAAATGAAATTCAATATGAACCTTTCAATTTTTTACAATTCCAATTCAATCTTAAAAGTGGGTGTATTTTTATCAAAAAATATTTACATGTTTTTGTGATCAAGTTGTGAATTTAGAACTGAGTCCCAATTGCAAATTTTTAAATTATATTTTATGGTATGAAATAAGATGGGTATTGAAAAAACAAAAACATTGTCAATCAACCATGAATTCACCTAATTGACATAGTTTTCCAAGGAAACCAATGATATTTTCAAAAAGCAACATTTGGTGCAATTATACATGTATAAGCAAAACTATAAAATAATGAAACGCAAATTCATCAACAATGAATATTGAACTACAATATTGTGGCAAACATACCACATTGCAAAAAAAAATTGATCAAGAAACTTTTGTCATGAAAAATAACAACCTTTCCAAAGGAAGATGTTAAACACCTCTTATAATTAGCATTGTCTCGCACAAAAAATGGTCAATAGTGGTCAACTGCTTCTATTATGTCACAAGATTTGACTATGTTGACCATGTGCATATGTTACATAAGGAATATGGTTAATCTTTTTCAAAGTTGAATCTAAGTTACTAGTTGGTATATTCTACTTCAAGAGGGAGGTGTTGGGTTTGAATTTGGCTTGGAACAACAAAACATGTAGAACAAATTAAACATGTAGAATAATGTTATTTTCATAGAACATGTAGAACATGAAAAACCATGCATGGTGAAAAAAGACAAGCTCAAAAATGCATTGAATAAAAGCTCATTTGGGGTAATTTACAATCTCTCCAAAACAATGATAACACAAAAGGCTTCAAAAAAGGAATAATTAACATGTGCCTAAAGTGGGAAGGACATAAGGAGCCAAAAGGGGCTTAACATAGTCTTTCTCCATCTTTATTTCTTGATTGAAACTTAGAGGCAACATGTTGGACTTGTGGAATTTTTCATGTAGAAAGAATGTTAAAATGAAGGGCATCTAACCCATCAACATTGGGAGAAAAGGTAGAATGCCATCTTGGAAATTGTTGTTGTGTTTCACATTCAAGTTACAACCATATAAAATTGATTAAATTGAGTGATGCAAGCAAATGCAGTTGAAAAGGAGGTTAAGGATTTTATCCAAGGGCAAAGCTTTGAGTCAAAGCCATGAAGGTGGTATGGCTATTTCCAAGACCAACTTTGTGGGTCTATCATAATATCACATCAATTCATGCAAATGACATGAAGCTAAAAATAAATTATATTAACTTGCCCATTTATATATTGTCAAACCTTAACTTGGGGATTTATTTGTTCATGGGATTGCACTTTCTATCTCCATTGACAACAATTGTGGCACACCCATCAGTAGTGGTGGAAAATGTAAAGTTCTTAAAGCTAATGAAAATAAACTTTTTGTCTATGACTATATGTGGAGGAAGTTCCCATGTTTGAAATTAACCTTTGGGATTGATGGAAAGCATGACTCCGAAAAGGGGAAGCCAATATTATTTTTAATTGAAAAACATGCATGTTTAATGTTTTATTTTGGTTGAAAATGTGGTACCTACATTAGTGACAAATTGAATGGTTCTCCAACTTTAATTGAAGGCTTTTTGTCGCACAACCATAATGCCCATGATTTATGCCCAATAAGGTTAAATTGTGAATGGTGTAATGAACTAGGGTTTGTTATAAAAAAAATTACAAATTATTTTGGGTACATTGATGTTCAATTACTACAATAGGAACCAAGAATAGGAAATGACTTATCAATCTCTCTCCTTTTTCTTTTTCCCTTGGTGGCCCATGTGAACACTACATTTTTTATGAACAATGGAGATGTTTGTTTGAACTAATGTTGTATTGGTAAGTTCGTCTTGACTTACCAAACTAGTATGGGTATTTCAAAAATTTGAAAACTAGTTATTAGGTGATTCTTGGTACGTTTGAAGGTTTTTCTTTTGCTTACCAATTTGGTATGAATATTGTCTTACTTTTCATAATCCTAAATGGTACGACTATAAATCCCTTTTGATATTTGTTATCATGGTAATATGAATATTGGTATGTTAAGTGATTTTGAGTTGCATATTATTACAAAATGACAAAATGAAATTAACAAACTGCAATGAAAAAATTAAAAAGCAAACACATATTTGAAATGCAAAGCAACAATGTACTTGGAAATTCAAGAACTAGAAAAATAGTTAGCTCCAAATTATTCCCACTACTTCCACTATTTCCACTAAATTGAAGCGAATATGAATAAGTTTGGTATGAATATCAATCCTTATTTATATTTGTTACCATGGGAATATGAATACTAGTATGTTAAGTGAAATTGAAGATGCATATTACTACAAAACGACAAAATGAAGTTAAAAAATTGCAATAAAAAAACTAAAAAGCAAACACATATTTGAAATGCAAAGCAACAATGTACTTGGAAATTCAAAACTAGAAAAATAGTTAGCTCCAAATTATTCTCACTACTTCGACTAAACTAAAGCGTTTTGTGAAGTATCATTATGAAGCTTCTTTCTTTTATTAAGGACAACAAAGTCTCAAGAATGGGAATACTAGTAAAAATCATGATTTTGCAAAACGAGCAACCAATTAGGTCAAATAACAACCATGGTAAGTTCAATTGATTTATTTGGAGCATTATGGATAAATTCTAAGTATGTGGGTGGGATCCTACCATGTTATACATGTATGACATATCCATACTCTTACTAGTATTACATACCATGATCATAGGTTTAAACCTTTGGTTGACATCTACTACAATAAGTGGCTAAGAATATAATGATAGTTTTTACATGTTTAAACTCCTTTTTTAAAGATAAATCAAGGTTAAAGGACTCCATAACACTTCCAATTTAATATTGTCACCTTCTATTTGTTAGAAGATTAACCCATAAATCAAATAATGATTTATTTTTTGTATGCACATGTGCTTGACTTCCAACTAAACCTTTGAAAACTATTTAAAGTTGTTTTTAAATTAATATAATTGTCCTTTTCTTTGCAAGCCCAAAACTTAAAATTTTCAAAATTTTTATTTGTAAAAAATAGTGTTTTATATTGTTTATGTTTTATGTTATCATGTAGAGCATATGTATTTTTTAATTTGTGATAAAAATATGAAATTACCTAATGTCAAATTGTCATTTTAATGTAATATATGCCACAATATAAACCGCATATTGTACATTGTAATGGATGAAACCACAAAGTTCACCTCACACGTGTCATGTGTCACAATTTTGTGTGGGAGAAAAACCATATTCTTTATGTCATGATGGTTTTAGAATTGACAATGTTTTCCATGTTGGAAGTAACAACTACTAGTTATTTGAATTTTAAACTTGACTTACAATCAATTACACCATTGAACAATGCATGAACATCTAGTTTTTTTTACTCCACGTTCAATTTTCCATTGTCATCAAACATGTTTTTCAAATTACAAGTGACCAGTTTTTTGTACCCAGTAGGTAACTGAACAAAGCCAATCATGAATCCTACTTCTTGAGCATACCTAACGCCCAAGGCAAAAATGACCACATCCATTTTCAAGACAGTTATTTTGTACCCAGTAACTGAGCAAAGCCAATGATGAATTATATACTTCTCAAGCATGTTGCACACCAAAGGCAAAATGGCCACATCCAGTTTTCAAGACAGTTACAGCCCAGTGCTTTTTTTAAAGAAATTTCTTTATGTAGCCTAAGTGGCCATCATCCATAGCAAGATATAGGCAAAAAAAGAGAAACTCAAATTTAAAAATTAAGTGATTTTGGAGCTTTTCAATCACCAGAAGTGAGAGGAAAAAAATAGTCAAAATTCACCAGATTTCTCTACACGTGGTTTTTAGTGTGTTGCCATGAATATAGAAGGATGATTAAATATTTGTGCTTTGTATTTGGTTTATAGTCAGATTTTGGTTAAATCTTCCTCGAGATGATAATCCCCAGTTTTTGTACATCTTCCTATGGATGATAGCCACTTTGGCTACAAACAAAAATTCCTAGAAAAGACACTGAGTTACATAATGTCCAAGTATAGGGAGAAACCATCCATGCAAACTTGTCCAATGATTTTCATTGCAAGATGACATGGTGAAGGACCTGGCTTGGCTCATTGCCATACAATTTTTGAACACTGGTGGCCCACCCTACATACCCCACTTGGCAGACAGGTATGATCGAGGTGTTGTACCAGTATCTCTCCCACAAAAGAGAATTGCCTACCTATAAAATAGTAACTTGAAAAACAAGTAATGGCTGACGCGGTGCCACCAACAATAAACAAGTGAACTGCTGGATCATGTGTATGTTGTGTGAGAACCGCCAAGAACATGCCAGAGGGTGCTTCTTATCCCAAAAAAAAAAGAAGGAAAAACGGTGATGGGTCTCTTCCTATTGGAGCAGATCAGAGCTGACACTAGTTAAGTTTAACAGTTAGTTGCAATGAGTTGTGGACCTAATAGGGTTTTTTCCATCAATTGGTGTGTGTTGCTGGGGAGTTTGTGCTGGACAAGGCTTCAAAAGGCACAAAGCATCTGCCAGCCCAAGATTTTTTGTTACACCCAAGTTTTGCAACCAAAACTTGTTGAGTTACTCTTAGCCACTTGGAATTGAGCCAAAAAAAAATTCCATTTTCTTTCTCCATAACATCACTCCAGAAGTGCAGAACAGTTTCACAAGGTTATCCATGACTTCTTGTTAGGAGAAAGACTGGAGAAAGTACAAGCTGTTCAACAACTATCTACTAGAACCCAACTTGGGTATGTCACTGCTCAACTACTACTAGAATCCAACTAGGATATGTCACTCACTTTGGTCCAAACCAAAAGCAAGCTGCTGCTACCACTGCCCATTTGTGCTATTGCCTGATTTGCATCATCTTAAGAGTGATGAGCAGTGCCAGCTAATGAATCTAAAGGATTGGGTGATTGGGCATGTGGTGAAAAGAGAGGAAGAAAAAGATGTCATTCTGACACATGTATTCAAAGAATTACCATGTCTAATGACATTATTCAAGCACAAAGAAAAGAAAATCATTCACAGATCAGGATTTGAGATCTTGCAAGTAAATAACACAGTCATGGATCTAGACATCTCCCATGTGCACAAGATGCTTGAATAGAATCAGAGGTCCAAGGAAACAGCTCACTAAAAGAATAAGACTTCAAGCATTTACTTACACCAATAATTTGTTCACAAGCAAAAGGAAACTGGCAATACAACACAAAAATCATACACATGGCTGCTGAATTTAAAATTGTTGGATTGGATTCAAAATCTATTTTTTCCAGTTGAGATATGATCAAACATAACATGTGGTGGAGATGGGTCAATGTGACCACAGTCAAAATGTTGTAGAAGAGTGTCTATATGTACAGTTATTGACAAACTTTGAATCTCGAGCTACAAAACTGTAGTTAGCACCAAGTGTCCTCACATGCAATTATGCAGCAGGTATGGAACAAGAAAAAGAAGACCAGTTCAAGTACACGGCCAGCCCAGAGTCTAAAAGTTCAGACCCACAGAAATGAAAACGCCCGGGCAATATACAAATGGTGCACGTTATGTAAAACAAGTCCGGCGGAGTTAGAGAGAGAGAGAGAGCAACAGCAGTACATGATCTCGATGTAACAAATCCTATAATTGTGCAGGGTCTACCTATTTGACGAAAAAAAGGAATTGCTGAGTTTGCACTCTTTGGGTCTCAAGCTCCATATCTACGAGACAACGAGAAATCCCATCAGAGAGGCACGCCTTCTTCAATGAAAGGTGATGCAGTGGTAGTAGCAGAAACCGTGGTGGAATCCAAAAGGAAATCGAGATTGCCTTCTGGCGTTATCCAATCATCTCCGACACCCATGTGATTGAATCCTGAGTAATCATCGAATCCTTCTTCCAATGCCCAGCTTATTGCATTATGTAAGCCTTCCAGTGTCCCGACCCCAGCAGCAGCACCTCCCGCTGCTGCTGCAGTCACGAAACTGCTCTCATGATTCAGAACGCTTCTCTTTCCGGTACTGTCCTCGAATCTACCTTTCTCAGCGGCAGCAGGAGCAGCAGCGCTTGATGGGCAGTCCAGTCTCTCATCAGAGACGCCTTCCAGGCGGAAACAAATGTCGACCGGATCATCACCGGCATTGTTGTTCTCCTGGTTCAGTATCATCGGGTGAACATCAAATCGCTCACACACGACGAAATCATCTCCCGTTAGAGTACTCCCGCTAGAACAGCCGACGGATAAATCCGCGCTCGAGAATCCGTGCATGTTCCATACGTCGTCTCCCCAAGTTGCAAAAGCTGCGGTACAAGGCGCCTCTTCATCTGCTGCGGAAGGCAAGCTAGAAACGGCTGTGTGTCCTTCCTCGGACTCAGATAATCCTAGTTCCTCTTCCAGGCTTCTTAAAACGCGAGCTGCCGCGTTTTCTTCACTCACAGCGCTTTCCGAAGAACCTACTTGTTCATCTTCTCCAACTAGTAGGCAGTCTTCTAACTCCCTCAGTACAGAACTCTCGACTTTGTTCCCGGCTTCCTCCGCCTCAGCTTCGAAGCCGGCGCCGTTGTTGATAGCCGATGCCAAACATTCATTTCTGCAGGGAGTCACGCCAACTCCAGGCACATATACGTCAAGAACAGAAACATGCTCCGAGTTACCAATGCTTCCGTATTGGCGCTTGCTGGCAGTAGGAGCTGCTGCAGCCTCGTCCTGTTCGCGAGCATAATCGCAGAGGACCACCATACCCATGATATCTTCTTTTTCTTGTCTACTCCGTTTCTTCATCCCACCACCTCCCTCGACATCAACGTGCGCCATATCAACGAAACGAAGAGCTAAGAAATCCGACAAAAACAATTTCGGTTCTCGTCCTGGTCTCAACAAACTCGCTCCGAACAGTCGACTGCAGCAAACTTCAATCTTCGACAAAGAAAAACGGAACACAAGTGCAAATTTGAAGAACAACACAATCCGTGCATCGACGTCAAAAGCAAAGTAGACAAAAGAAAAACACACACACACACAAACGAGGTTGCTCTTCCTTCTTATGAAACACAAAAGCGAACGCTGACGTACAAAGTGGGACCCAGGCAGATTTCCTTTGAACAAAGCAGATGTCAAGAAAATCGACAAAAAGGAAAACAGACGCGTCGCACAAACCAAGAAAAAAGGGAAACTCAATTTCTGAAGAAAGTTCAAGAGTACTCAAGAAGCAAGGAAGCGTCCAGCGCCAGAGGAGGAGGAGGAAAAAAAAAACGCAGCGAGAAGAAGTTGGGCAGGAAGGAATTGGAAGGCGGAAGAGCACGTAGCTGACGCATGGGGCAGAAGAAGAGGAAGGAAGCAGCAGCAGCAACAACAACAACAGGCCAGAAGTGTAGGGCGGGAAAAAGGAGGAGCAGCGCCGCCGGTTGCAATTGTGCAGTTAAACTCAACCGTAAAGCACTAGCAGAAAATTCCCCCATTCCCCGATGTACGTATTTGGAGGCTACTTTCTTATAGTGCCTTTTTTTTGGGGGAAATTTTAAAAATATAACCTAAGTGGCTATCATCCATACTTCCATAGAAAATTTACAGATCATCCCCCCGGCGAAGATTTAGCCAAATCTGGTTATAACTCACATAAGTCAGTCGTGCAAATGTTTAAATCAACTTTCTATATTTATGGCTATTGTTGAAAATCAAATATGAAAATCTGATTTATTATTATTATTATTTTTATTTTTTTTCTCTTTTTACTCAGCTTGAGCATTTTGGAATTCTCTTCATTTTTGAGATTTTTTTATTATTAAAATTTCTTTTTGGCGAAATTTTTCCAATAAAAAAAAGGTTGAAACATACCTTATATCTATGGATATCCCTCCTATAATTTTGGCATATACCTCCAATTTTCCTGTTTCAAAACAATTACCTTCCCTTGAGTGAAGGTAAACCTCTACTACGTACTAGTTGAGTAAAGTAAAAACAAGTTAAATTTCAAATATTTACCATTTGAGTAGGGAAATTAAAAGAACAACTGAAAACATTTACTAGTTGGGTAGGGATATATATTTACTCCACAATTATATCAAGGTGATAAATTTACCTGCCAAACACTATATGGGACTCAACCTAAACCTTTATTTTGAGGATGCTCTCATGGTAGTGCTTTACCTTACAAAAACCACTTCTAGCACATTTTGTGACAAGATTTTCATTTTTTCATTATTGGAGTACTTAGGTAGAGTCAACACTTGATCATTGAACGATTAATTTATTTTTAAAACGCATTTTGGTACATAATGTATATTTGTCAATGTTTTCAACTCATATGATAAAATTCTTTATATTTTTGACATGAATGGGAAACAAAAAATCATTTTTTTCAACCATTTTTATCAACACTATTCATTTGTTACATTTCTTGGTTTTTGTTTGCATGTGCCTTTACATGAATTCTTGATTATTGTTCCTAATAAAGTTCAATATATCATTGAGAGGAATTTGTTCTCATGAATCTATGAAGTAGTAACAAAATATGCCAATCATTTTCACCTTGTGAGTAATATATCTCTTTTTTCATGATTTAGTTACTTTTTTTTGCAACAATAATTTTTTAAAAAACAAGGTTATCCTTCAACTACCTACTTAATTAAACAATTTATAAAAATCTCTCAAACTAATGGTTAAATGAGGATAATAAAGACAATAATCAACTATTTCCTTAGTCAACAATGATTCTCAAGATGAAAATGCCTCAGCAAATGGGATTGTTTCATTTTAGTTTTGCATTGTATGGTAGGCTTAATTTAAAGGTGAATGAAACTTGGACCTGCTTGACATGATCAAATTCCAAAATTTCGACATTTCTTGTAATATGTTTTTCAAAATATTGACAATTTTTAAAATGATTTGAATAGTGCTAAAACCATTAAGACATTATTGAATGAGATGGTCAGTTTCAACAGGCAAGTGTTGAAAATCAATTAATTTAACCTTACAAGGTCATTTTGACACTTGTAGTTAGAGTTTTTATGGTAGGACACATTGGGTTTTTGTATACTGCCACTTGAGCTCTCTGTCTATGTGTTTTGTTCATAATGTTTCATCATTAGAGTTGTTCCATAATGTTTTATAAGATATCTTGAGATTATTCAAGAGCAAAGCTATAACTTTAAATTTGGATTAGATTTGATTTTATCTCCCTTGCATTTTTGTTATAGAGACTCCTTTCTGCTTTTATGAAATTTGGGCCATAATTAAGCAACTATGTTCTATGCATTTGGAAAATTGTAGGAAATGAAGCAACTTGTATTTGTGAACTTGTTAGCTGGCTTACATTTTTCAGAAAAAATGTAAATAGATCAATATTGATCAATTTTCACATTTTCATTGCTCCAATTTGAAACTCTTTTTACATACTTGCCTATATAGATTATAATTTGTTATATAATTCTTCACAATTCCCATGAAATTTTTGAGAATTCTTTTCTTTCAATTTTTAAACTAAAATTTGGCCAATCTGACAAGAAAGTAGGTTGCGTAGTAGCTAAATAAGGTGTTTCTTTTATTCCCTGCTCTTCTTTTAGCGAGGTACCATAATACGGGAATCAAGTAAAACTAGCAAACCAGGGAACTAACAACTACACGGTGGTACCTTCACCTTCTTGAGTGAGGCCTCTTACAAGCTTACTGAGGTTACCTGGGAAATGGTTAATTTCGTCTCATAGACCTTGATTTAGTCTAAAGATGAGACATATATAATATTAAAAAGCAACCCAATTTTCTTTTGTTGGATGTATCAGGGTACCAATTGTACACGACTGGTTCACCCAAGGCAAAGTAGGTTACCTAAGTAAAGGTCTTTCATGTAACCCTTCATTTAGGGTGTATATTAGACCCAGAACAGTAGACCTTGAATACAGGTCATTGCACATGGTGATCATTTCCAAGGATTAACTTACTTGGTTTATTATCACCACCAAGTGAGTTCTAATTTGTTGAAATCTTAGCTAGGTGTGATTTCTGTTGATTCTTGTTGGTGCACTAGAAGTTCAAGACTTCCTTTCTTCTCGTTTTCATGTTGATTTGCTCATAACCAAATGAAAGATTAAAAAACTTTGCACATTTTCACGTTAGAATTCATATAGCTTTTCCATTTTGCCCACCAGAGTAGAAAGATTAACGTGCAAGACATATGGAATGTATTAGGGTAAGATATCTCACCCCTATAAGGTACATGAGTTTGCCTTGTAAGGTAGGGGTTTGTTGCAAGGTTTGATTAACATTAACCTAGTTTTATGCTAAATAAAATGTTTCATTCATGCTACTTTGTGGCCAAAAGTAAGCTAATGATAAAAATCTTCTTTCTCTCAATGGTGCTATATTATCAAACTTGGGCAAATTAGGCAAATTTGTTCATAGGAATTTGCGAAACACTTTTTTGGCAATTTGTGACACTCCCCCATCAAAATTCACGAGGGTCAAAGCAAAGTTCCATGTTGAATTGGTCCAAAAATTATCACATTTTAAAAATAATATTTTATTACAAGTTCTTGCAAAATTAGCCAAATTTGATCACACCCCCACAAGAAAGTTCATTAGATTTAAATAGGTTTTCATTGTACCTACCTATCAAGTTACACACTTTGCAACCTAATATTTATTAAATTTGGGAAAGTCTATTAGGCAAAAGGGATTGAAATTTAGTAAAATTAGCCATTTAGGTATCTACTTTTTTCTCGTATTAAGCTATCAAATGAGGATAAGTGAAAATAACACATTGTGTTTAGAGATTATGTTTCAAGCTCGCTACTTATCATGGTTTTGGAAAGTTTCAAAAGCAACTTTCAAGCATCAACTTAAAAGGTACAACTTTTGCATATACCTCCTCAAGGATGGCTTGTGCGTGAGTGTGAATTCTGAGCTTAGAACTTAAAGTCTAATGTGTTTTAATCCACTTACATGGATGAATTTCATTTATGATTTGGATTAAATAAACAAATCTTTATATGAAATTCATCCATGATTGGAAGATAATAAATTCAAAATTATTTATATCCATCTTCATTTGTTGTCCAAGTATTAATATTTCAAACTTGAATGTCATTTAATTATGATGGATAATGAAATTGTGATAGTAGGGGAAAATATGATGATGGCACCAAAATAAATTTTAAAATTTTGTTTAAGAAATCATGATCAATGTTAATTCAAGAAATATTGTCATGGAATCAATGTCACCCCCCCACCCGCCCCAAATCCAATTGTTGTCAACAACATTATATATTTACTTAGTGAAAAACTAAGGTGCTTTGAAAATATATAATTATTAAAAACCTCATTGTCATCTATGATAGTTGGTTGTTTGAAATTTTTTATTTAAGATGCATAAAACCGATTCTTGTTTATTTCAAAAACCCATTATGACCAATGACATTATGTAATTAAAAAAATCCAGAACATTCAAAACCCATTGTTGTCAACAATATTGGTTAAATTTGAAAAAAATCATGGCACCTTTAGTGAAGAATGAAAAAAACCCCATTGTTGCCAACAACACTTATAAATAAGTTTAGAAGAAATTTTGGCACCTTTAAAGGAAGGGGGGGAAAAACCCATTGTCATCAATGACATTGGGTCAATTTGCTTGGAAAAAATAATTTTTTTTTTTTTTCTAATTTATTTCTTAAAAACAACAATGACCTGGGGAGGGTGTGAGCATAATAATAGTAATATAGTTAAAAAATTTCAAATTAATGACATTTTAAACCATAGCCATGAAATACATATATAATGGAATTTACATTATATTATTCAACAAATGTAAAATCATATTTCCTTAAATTGTGTTTCATGAAGCTCTAGTTAATTAAAATTATGAAAAAAAAATTGCCCATAAACCCTTATTAATGATAAAATAAAACATTCATCCATCATTTTAATGGAAGTTTTATTTAGTAAAGACATGTAAATGAAATTTTTCATCCATACATTAGATGAATGAAAAACATAATGTGGATGAATGTTTACATTCATCCCCATGTTTGCTTTTAAATTTATTGGTACAACATTCATTTTGTAATTAAATTTTTGAGTTTTACTTGCATGTGTATAGGGGAAAAGACATTTTATCATCCTAAGTTCTAACTTTAAACTTTATGCTTAGGCTCTAAGTTCATGTGGTAGCTTACTTCATACCTCTTCCTAACTTGGTGGGCATGTATGGTAATTGTTTCATTATGTCATGAATTTAATTTTGTTGTTTGAGCAATTGAAATTTATAAGAAAAAATAAAGCTCCCCCATAAACTCATTGTTTGAAAATGCATGCAACCAACACACTTTGCTTCACACCCTTGAATTTTGTGCCCAATTCATTGTAAAAGTTTGGTTTGTTTTTTTAAAAAATGAAAATTTCTTCTTTATTTATTCCATATTGTTCTACATATTACATTTTTATATTTATAATCTTTAAATGCATTTGAGTTATGAATACAAAGAATAATTTGATTTATGGTTTTGTTTTTCACTGCTGTTAAATAAAACAATTAAGAACATAAATCATTACTTTTGTTTAAAAAGTTGAAATTGCATTTTTTAAAAAAACTTCTAATTTTATTTTTCCATTTTTTTGGTTTTTGAATTACAGGCATAATTATGTTTCTACTTATATCAATTTGTTTCAATAAGTAAACAAGGATGAATATTTGGATTGTATGTGAAAAGAAGGTATGAGGTTGTTACCTTTTGGTAACACAAATCATGTGTCAGAGCAGATTCCAAAGCATGAAAGAAGACGCATTTGAAAATCTAAAAAACCTTATAGCCCATGAATTTTTAGCTCTAGCTTTTCTAAAGCCATCATCAAACACTAGAGAAAACATTTTGGGTAAAATTTCCCAAGTTGTGGAAAACAACTTGAGAAGCAAAAACAACCATGGTGAGGAAAATACCAAAACTAATTTTTTTAATGAGTTGTGGCCACCCATTTTGGTTTCCATGAAAAAATACAAAATTACTCAAGAGATGTGATGAAAAATCTCAAAAAGGCTTATAAAGATCCAAGATATAGGACTAACCTTTATGATAATTTAAATCAATTAAACATACTTCACAATTGGCTTACTACATGAAGATAATTGGAATCACATGTGCCACAAATGGTGGCAGATGGTGGAACGTTCAAACTTTTGGGCTTTGTGGGTACAAAATGAGGACCCATTATTGATTTTGGAATTTCACATTGTATAAGGAGGACTACGTGAATTGTTGTTAGAATGCATTGTTGTTAGAATGCAGGCATCAAGTGAATGTCTCTATGTAAGGATAGTACAACCCATCATTCTTGGTTACTTTAAGGCAAAGGCTCCTTTCATTTTAAAGAAAATCAATGTCACATTGCAGTTTATACATAAGTTCATGCATGAGTTGTTGGATTGAAATTTTCAACACCCAACAATAGCACATGGCAAACTCCCTAATGATTGGGAAATTCCAAGGAGTTACATGACATAGCATATCACATACTTAGTGTTTTTATACAACATCCTTACAACTTTGGTGGTTAATATTGATCAAATTGGCATTTACCTTGTACCCATGGTTGGAGAACACACATGAAAAAAATGTGGCAAGAAGGATGTGGTGTAATTTGGAGTTGAAAACAATCATGTTGTTACATTTGTTATTTCATGTCTTGCAAATGGAAACTTCATTCCTTTTCAAGTTGTTTACAAGGGTCAGACAAATAGGTCATTTGCCAAGAAACCGTAAAGCAAAAATGGTTGTGGATCATAGTGGTTTAACCTTGGCTTTGTCTGACAATCATTGGTGAAACCTACATACATGTCAACAATTTGTGAATGAATTTGGTTCATTATTTTCAATCGGATTAGGAGCAATTGCATTTACTCAATGACCCAAAGATGGTGTAGTTCACTGATTGCTGGAGTGTCCATTGATTATTCAAATTTCGAGATTGGATGAAAAAAGTACCCCAGCATTTATCTTTTATTTGTGCTTGCAAATTACACATCCAAATTGTAGCCTTGTGATGTTATCTTGCAATGGCCTTTAAAATGTGCATTCACTTCTTCCTTCAAAACATGGTCAACAAATAATATACAAGAATAGTTGGAAGCCAATACACCTGCCCACAAAGTTGATTTGCAAATGGATTTATTCACATTGCATGAGATGGTGCTTGTATGGCTATGGGAGTCATATAAGATTTGAAGAGCATTTGACCATAGATTTCATATTGAGGCTATTCAGGCTAATACAGTCAAATTTCTTTGCAGATATGAGGACAGATGTTGATTTAAGAGGTCTGGATCCAAGAAGATACCTGATATTTATGTTGATGTTGAAGTAGAAGAGAGTATGAACCAATGTCTAGCTAAACTTCACATTAAAAAAAAACCATGTCCTTAGTTCAATTTGGTTATACAAATGGTCACAACTTTGCGTGTTTATTTCTATTCTTGTATGCCTAAATCTAACTTCATTGCATTGAGTATTTCAAGACTATTATCTTTTGTATGAAATCAAGCAACTTTTATGGCATACACTTTTTGAAACATTAGACAAATTTTATACTGTTTTTTCAAGAATTAGGCTCATTTGTCAAATATTTATTAGGCACTTTTTCTTGAATTTAATTTCGGCCTAATTTGGTAGGCAGGTACGGTAGTGTTAATGCAGGACTTTCTGCCAGATTTTATACTGTTTTGACAGTTTTTCAAAACTTGTTCTCATCAATGTTGTATCCTTTTGGGGATGATTGCCACTATTGCTACAGCACCAAAATGAGAAAAAGAACTGATTGGGTGTGGTGGCTTCAAGTCACCTGCGTTACAATTTTATTACTAGTACATACTAATGTTGCCCAAAATTGAATGGTAACTTAGCCTGACTCCTATAGATCTGGAAATCACTGGTGTCCATTGCCTCTGAAAAGTGTGTGATCACTAAGTTCTCTGGGCAAAAAGTTGGCCACCTTCTCCATGGTTCTAGAGTGTTTCCAACACTCAATGGAGGTTGTAGCACACAATGGAGGATGAAGATGCTATTGTGCGGCCACTGTGAACCAGCACCCACCAGTACCCCATGAAGGATGAATGATAAGTGGTCAGGAAACAGTTTTCTGTTGGGTTTCAGTTCCTTAGCTAACCATGGCAGTTAGCTCCATTGCTTTTTTTATTCTACTTACCTACTAACAACTCACAAGCAGGTTGTTAGTAGCTAGGTAGTAAAAACAGCCCTTACATATATATAAACCTTCTACTTACCTAGTAGTTGCCTATTTTCCTACTGATCTATATATGAATATATGAGAGCTATTTCTTACAGAATTGGTTACCAAGGTGAAATCAAATATTAACCCAGTCGAGGTTCATCCACAACTGAGTAATAACGGGCATCCAGTGGATGGTACGCTGGTGGGTGCTGGTTCACTGTGGCCATATTGTGCAATCAAGCTTTCCTTGACAATCCATATCACTCCCCTTACTTTATTAAAAATTTCCATAGATGTAGTTGCATCTCTTCTCTATGGATATGTTTTTAAATGTAAAACACTAAATGAACTCTTGTGGGGTTGGCTAGCTCTTGACTTCCATAATTTGCAAACCCCCAACCCATTACCAAAGGATGACGTCTAGTTTAGCTCTAGAACATTCAGATTTTGTATTTAGTAATTAGGCCTAAGTTATGACCATATCCTTCTCCACATTTTGTTTCACCTTTTTGTTTTGTCACCTCGATCCCTCACCCCCACCCCCCTCTTTCTTGGAATAAAGCCTTGCAGGTTTGCATCATCCACCTAAGGTTTACACAGTTCAGTCACTCCCATAATGCAATAGATACCTAGGCACTTAAAACCTTTCTAATTCTTCCCCCTATGGCAGCTCAAAAGAGTAGGCCTTTGGGGGAAGAATAGGGGAACAACATGGGAGACACATGAGAAATATGGTAACAAATGTGGGAAAATTTGGGGATACACAAATACAAAATAAATTTAATGAACACTTGGGGGGACATGGGAACTGTAGGAATATGTGCCAAAGCACATGGGAACACATGGATGATAAATTATGAGTGTTTCAGGAACACTAATAGGAAGAAGATTACTGGGAACATTGGGGGGGCAGGGGGAGGAACAAACTCAACTTCAATTGCCCCCATCCTACAAAGGAGAAAACCTCAGCCTCTTCTACGAACTGATACTCTTGCTTGCTCACTTCTGTAGTTGCTTTACAAACCATTCCCCTAACTGTGTCGTTCAGCACCCTTTCTTGCCACAGCTAATGCTCTTGGCATGGTGACAGACTGACTTATATTAATCAGTTGTTGGGTGACCCAAAGTTCAATTTTCTTTCCTTTTGTGATGGGCAGCATTGATTGACTTCCACAAGAGGATTTAAAGGTTTGGACAGTCCCAAAATAGGTATATTTTTAGTCTCCTCCTTTTGGGCGGCTTGTGTAGGTTATAAGAGTGTGAAGGCAAAGGATATCAAGTGAGATGCTATTGGGAACATGTTGAGGAACCTCAGAAACATGGAAGGAACTAAATGGGAACTGTATGGGGACACAATGGCAACCAAAAAATCCAAAAAATCTACACCCCCACCCCAAAATCATCACCCATTAAATCCGGTGGTTATTTGCCTGTTTGTTCCATGAAACCCAGTGGTTCTTTGAGGTTCTTGAAATAATTGGAACTGACGGTTCTTTGATTCTGATTTTGTTTTTTTCAAGTACTCAAAACCGACAGTTCTAAGATTCTGAAGCGAGGATTCTACAAGTTGTTAGAGAAATCAAATACCCGTCCAACCAACACTGGTTTGAAGGTTGAACAGGTCTTCTGGATTGCTGGTGTGTGTTATATAGTACATCAGACAACAGTTGAAGCAACCTCATGGAAGAGCTTAAATAAGCACAGGGTCCTTATTGCAGATAGTACATAAGTACTGCCTTCCTCTTTTTTTCATTATCTGCCCTGGCCTGATCCATCTTTTTTAACATCTTCCCCAAGCATGAATGAGGGCCACTTCCCAAGGAAAGGGACTTAGAAACATGGTCCAAGTTGGGTTGGGATCTAATGTAATAAGTAGCCTAAGTTGTAACCAAAAAAGACCAGAGACAACTTGGTTTTCACCAGCATCAGACTACAATCAATAGTACCTCAACTGACATCCCTATTGGTAAAACTGGATGAAACTCCTCCTCATCCTTTATCAAGTTCTGCCAGAAAAGGGGCGTTGTGAGTTCAATTATTCTGCATTGGTTTCTATGAGGTGAGAGAAACCATTAATACATCACAATTTTTTTTTTCATTCAGCATGCTTATTAGTGCACTTTGAGTACTTTCCCAAGTTCATTCACTATACCTGCTGCTGCTTGACAAATTCCAAGAGTTTGCCCATTACTTTTGGCAGCATTTTGGCCAGTAGGGCAGAGACATCATGTGGCACATCTTCCTCATGCAAGGTCAGTAGTAGGACTGGGGATTGTTGTTGTTGTGAAGAAGATTTGCACAAACAACGACAACTGGAACTCAACAAAATGAGTATGAAATTTGAATCAATATTGTCTCATTCAAGAAAATCTTGGGTTCCAGTCTTTCTTGTTAGTTTTTGATTTTGAAGGGAAGCGCTGGCGTCTGTTCTGGTTTCCCTTTTGTAGTTTGATGCAACCTCCAATCCAGTTCCCATAATCTGACAGGCACAGTGAATCAGCACCCACCAGCGCACCATCCACTGGATGCCCATTATTACTCAGTTGTGGGATGAACCTCAACTGAGTTAATATTTGGTTTCACCTTGGTAACCATTTCTGTAGGAAATAGGTTTCTTTATAGGTAGATAGGTAGGAAAATAGGTAATTACTAGGTAAGGGCTGTTTTTACTACCTACCTATTACCAACCAACCTGCTTGTGGATTGTTAGTAGGTAGGCAGAAAAAGAAAAGCAACTGAGCTAACCACCATGGTTGGCTAGGAAACTGAAATCCAACAGAAAACTGTTTCCTGACCCACTTACCATTCATCCTTCATGGTGCACTGGTGGGTGCTGGTTCACTGTGGCCTCATCTTTCAGGCAGTTCCACCTGCAACTTTTTCTTCATAGCTGGGTTCTAGATTAATGTTAATGTGGAATCAAGGTTAATGTGGAATCCCATAGGATTTTTTCTTGAGAGAGGAAAAAAAAAATTACTAGGGTAAAGAAAAAATGAACATGAAGACAAAGTTCATATTTCCACAGAGCCCAAAGGAGTCTTTCTTGACAGAAAAAACAAATGTTACTAGGGCAAAGGAAAAATGAGCATGAAGACAAAGATCATATGGAAACAATTTGTTTAGCTGGTATTTGATTGCTGAGGGTCTTCAAGCTCTTCCTTCTTCAATTCTTGATCAACAACATCTACAAAAGCATACAAAACACTAATAATAAGCAACTTACGCACGAGACAACTTTTGTTTTTGAGCATAGCATATGTTTCTTGAGCAAGTGATTGGAAGGAAGAATATCCTTAGGTTCTTTTTGTAAATTGAATAGAAAAAAATCTTGTTGTGTCTTAGATAGATGTCTCATTTGGTAGCACATCCACCAATGATAAGTGACAAGTCTAACAAAAAAGAAAGGCAAAAAGGTCTAATAAATTCAGATTATATCGATCTGCATCTAGCTAGTTTTGCTAGCCTAATTGGGAACCTACTAAACTCATGGGTCTTGTCAAAGTATAAGAAGAAATATTTCAAATATGGACTGATGTTTGGACTACCAAGGCTAACCATGAAAGGAAACTCTATTGAAATGCAATTCTATCTATTAAACAATAAGTTTGACAAGTTGGTGTTGGCTCCTTGCTGTCATCATCAAAACCCTAAAAGACAAGCATGGTGATAGAAAGCTTGGACTTACCTTTGTTGAAGAAAGGTTTATCCCTTGGAAATCAAGCTTATAACTTTTGTATATAACTATTTTTGATATGGATTGATGTTTGAACTACCATGTCCACAATATGTTCTTGAGATAAACACAAAAAATATTATTAAAACTTGAACCTTAAACCTTGGAAATGAATATCACAACACATAGTTCTTCTTTGAAGCTTTTGGTATTACCATCATTAAGCAAACATTTAAACCTCACATACATCCTGAACTAGCAACACATAGTTTTTTGAAAAGCTTTTTGGTACTACCATCATCAAGTAAAATCTTATAGATGCAAACCCTAAAGATAAAAATAAGATTAGGTGGTTCAAAAGTGACATTTGAAAGTTCAAATTTACACTAGCTAAAATTATTGTAATGTGACATTTAACAAACCGTGTTATTCAATGTGCATTCTTAGAACTCATGCATATTTTTAATATGATTTTCACTAAAGTTTATTGCAACATGGATAATTTAAAAAATTGATATTGTTAATGTTGAATATGACTTTACATTTTAAGTTCATATACATCCAAAAAATTTGTGAGAATGATAGTCTAAATAGTCCATCTATTTGTGTTTTCACCTTTAAACCTTACAACAACCTTGAACCCAACTTGTTGTAGGTCAAAGCAAAATCTTGGCCTACTTCAAAAGAAAATCTATAATGGCAGATTATGATGAAATTGTGGAGTAACCAAACTTTAAACCTTTCATTCTCCTTGCCACACACTAGAAAAATGTTTCTAAGGTTGAGTTTGCACACAGATGCAAATATAAACAAAACCATAAATCAAGCAAACTTAAAAGGAAAATTTCCCCTTTGCCTTATACAAAACCACATCAACACAACAATATTTTGTTTGATCAAGCTCCAAGAGAATCTAATGCTCTTTAATTATCAATGAAACTTGACCACAAACTTGAAGATCTCTCCATATTTGTAGGGCTCAAAGATTTGTTGTTCACCTCCCCCAAATTGTTAGGAAAATAAATTGTGACAATGACCAACAAAATTGATGATCTTTTGCGATGACCTCTTGCCCTAAATTCAAATCTTTGTAATTAAAAAAAATGTGAGGAGGGGAAGGGTTACAAGAGTAAATAAGAAAACAAACAACTCTTGTAAATCAAAGTCAATAGAAGGTTACAAGGAAACAATTTGCTATTGATGAGAAAGGGGGGGAGGGGGGCATGAAGTTCCCATGCAAATATATAAATTGTAGGAGGTAATGATGAACAATGATTTTTTGTTGCAAATGCAATGAACCTCAAATCAAATCCTTGTGTTTTTCACATTAAAAAAAAATTCGCATTTTTTCCTTTTATACTATTGGCAACCTATTGTTAAATTTTGCAATTGCTTGAAATTTCACACAAAAAAAGATTGGAAATGACTTCAATATACAATGAATTCATGGAATTGTGAGCATAAATTACTTTCAAATGTTGTGGAAATAAGAGGTTGAAAAAGAAAAAACAACAAAGTAGGAGCATGAAGACAAAGAAAATGAAAAACTTGAAAACATGAGTTTGAAAATGAGAGCTTGAAAATGAAAAGCTTGGAAGTAGAAAACACAAAACAAAACATAGTTAAAAAAAAGAAAAACAAACCAACAACAAAAAATTGCTTGATGTCAACAATGCATGCAAGTTGTGTGCTTATGGGATGTGATATCACACAAGGTAGAATGCACATTGCAAGGTGTTACGAAGTGTGCAAAACTTCAACAAACATGAAAGTGCAAGAACAAAGAGGACTGATAGTGCAAGCAATGCAACACAAAGCTTCAACATAAAGCCTTGGCACAAGAAAATGACAAAAGGGACCTTCACATGCAACACATCATAATAATATGTGTGAATCAACATGCGTGAAAGTACGTTGCCAACTTTGTAAAACCCTCAAGTAGTCATTAAGTGTGAATAGGTGAACCTAGAGCTAACTACCGTCCCTATTAGTGATAGGCCATGCAGTGCTATTTTGGACTTAAGTAAGTGTTAGGGATTTGAGCCCTAAACACCCTAACACAAGGTATGTTTACAATTTTACATTTCCACAACTTGTATATCCCTCATAGAATCCATGTTTACAATTTTACATTTACACAACTTGTATATCCCTTATAGAATCCACCTTGCAGCCCATTCAATGGTGCAAGAAGTGAGGGGAAGAGCAAAGAACCTATGCAGAATGAGCAGTAAGTGTCCATTCTGCCCCCCAATCAAGGAATAGGTATCCCCTGCTTTTGTGGCAGAACTTACACTTGATGTGTAGTCTATATTGGTTGGGCTCTTCTTAGTGAACATATCATAACCCAGTTATGTCTTTTTCTTGTTTCTAGGGCTTTTTCCAAGGTGGGACAGATGGTTATCTGCTGGTTCCACTTTTGGTTCTGCCAGTTCCACTTATGATGGGAACACTGTAGGGATATAACATGGGTTACACTCTGGAACAGGCCCTGGTAGAACTTCTTACCAGGGCATGCACCTTATTTGATGTACTCATGGGGAAGAACACATTGGAAACCATTATGACTGAGAGATGTTTTTGCCTCTGACTCATGAAGCATGGTTTCTTGTTTCCCACAAACAAACCTACA
>Ga0116231_10006362_pt1 | contig 22602 bp, 16 predicted proteins | sample S1TSphgellanicum_2_FD_89695 | JGI IMG/M metagenome (GOLD analysis project Ga0116231, IMG submission 89695) | Host-associated microbial communities from peat moss isolated from Minnesota, USA - S1T2_Fd - Sphagnum magellanicum MG | ecosystem: Host-associated > Plants > Peat moss > Unclassified...
TAAGATTAATCCAATGAATTTTTTATTTTGAAAACACAAAAAATTAAATAATGACACGTGTCCACAAGCTAGTTGTCTAATTTTTAAACATGTGTCATATTTTCATTAGTTGTATGTAGTTATAAGGAAAGTTGCACATAAGGTGCAACTACATTAAATTGGTATGTATGTATGAACATGTATACTAACACCGTATATACATGTTGCATACATATTGTCACATGCAATTACATGTTCCATGCAACTTGTCTTATGCAACTACACAAATTTGCAGTTGCATGTGTCGCATGCAACTAAATTTTAGTTGCATGCGATAGTTGCAAAACCCAAAATTTGTAGTAGTGATTCTAGGTGGAATTATTTTAACCAATATACATATATTAATTCTATATGGTCATTGTTCACATTAAAACAATAAAACATGCATAGGAACTTAATTGCCTTACCTGTTGACCCATTATATGCATTCCACCCCCTAGTTGTCTCTTGCTTCAAACCTCTCAAAACAACCTTTGTCAAAAGGGTAAAATTATGGCTAGAAACAATCATAAAGAACTAAATAAAATTATTCTAGCTAAATGGGTGGACAAGGTTTTAGACAAGTCATTAAACAAACAAAACATTAGGTTATGGTTTAAGGTTACAACATTATAACCTTTTAACCCTAAGGCCATAAATGATAAGAAAAAACCTTTAAACATTTACACAACATCAAACTATAATGAGGAAATGAACATGATTACAAATTAGATGACAAAATCAATCACAATCAACAATTAGTGGAACAATCAATAGTAATATAATTACTTAGCATATATTAGGATAGTCATGAAAGAATAGTTGAATATATCTCTTTAGATAAGACATAACATGAATAATGTTACTATGTTGAGATGCCCCACAACTCTATGGTGGTAGAAGATGGTGAAGAAAAAATCAATATTTCATCAACCTAATTTGATCATAGTTTGGATTTACTAGATGAATTGTAAACCTTTCCAAATCTAATTTAGGAGGCAATGAACTTCCACTACTTGATATCACTCCCCCATTTCTTTACAAAAAACACCAAGGGCAAAAAGCCATTAATAGATTATTCATAGTCACATGTTGTGACATCTTATGAATACTTAAGTAAAATTTACAATAAAAGCTATGGATAAGGCAATATTTAAAAAAATTAAAAAAATGTTGCAAAAAGAAATGGAGGAAAGATAAGTTAAAATAGATAAGGATTACTTAATTATGGCAAAATAAACAACTCAAATAACAACTAATAAACATGCAAAAACAAAGTTTATTTGGCTTGGTATGCGACAATTGTAAAGAAAGTATATGACCTCTTTCACAACTATTTTTGAGTTTGTTTATGAGCACATCCATTAGGGTTTTTAAAAAGTGTAAACCTCATAATTACAACTAAAATTCAATAAGAGGCCAATCAATGAATAAAAATTAAAATGTGAATCGGAGGGCATGTTGCAACAAAGCTCCACCTTTCTAATTCCTAATTTTAAAAAAAAGGGGGTGAGTGGGGAGGAGGTTAGAAGGTCACAAAGATGACTAAGACCATCACAACCATGAATGGAGTCAGAAACACAAAAAAAATATCATCACCTATTGAAGCCTTTGTGCACCACTCACACCTACAAGAAAAAAAATCAAAAAAAGGATAGAAGGTAGGAGATTATTCATTTGAACAATAGGGAGGAACATGAATTCATGGAGAGGGTCACTTAGATTTGACATACCTAGTTGGGAACCATGAAAATGAGCTTGAACAACTCAAACACGAGCTTGGAGTGGAAGTACATGGTCTTGACATGGAATGGAATAGGAAGAGGATCAAGGTCACAAGAAGGGAGAAGGGAACATTTGAAAAAAATGGGCAAAAGCAAAAGCTTCCAAGCACAAAAGGGCACGAACATGATACTAAACATAATGGGAGTCTTGCAAGAATAAAATCACAAGACCAAATACTCATGTGCATCCATAAGTTTAAGGTTCATGAAATCTTCAAATACTCATAACTACGGGTTCCTAAGTCCTTCCTTAGTTTATATCACTAACTTGCACATACAAATATGAAATTAAAACATAAGATTATGTTTGGTTTTTTTGTTTTGTCCATTTCGGTGATGGGGTAAGTAATGCCCATTTGCTAACACTTGATTGTTTGGTTATAGGTGATAAGATACATATATTTCTTGGGTTATCAATTTTTTTTCAAGGTTATGCCCCAAAGTTTAGGGGGTCATATCTCCCTCATTTAAAATTGTTTTTGAACAATTCAAAAGGATATGGGTGCCCCCTCTAATGCCCTACACTTTGTTTTTGAACCTTATAATCAAAGGATCACTATTAAGTAAAAGGGAGACTGTTGATATATTAAATGTTCAATCACCAACCTAGTTGGCCTAGGTTAGTTAATTTGCTATTTTGGTGGGAAAATAAAACAGTATGAAATAAATAAATAAATTCTTGGTGTTTATTGATTATTTAATACATGTTCATATTGTAGATCCAATGTTGATTCTTGCATTTTAGGGAGCTTTGTTGTGAAAAAATGAAGAGTTACGTTTTAGGTCATATATGTGTAGTGGAAATTAGTTAAAATACATGAAAAAATATAAGGTGCAATATATTGGTTGTTGGGTAGAAATTATAAGTTATTTAATTAAAAAAAGGGTACATTTTATTCAAATAATCAATTTAATTATAATATAAGGTATGTAATTATCTGAAATAATGGATTATAATTAATATAGGGTGCCTTTAATATGTATACATTAGAAAATTAGATAATAATAAGGTGATAAAAATAGTTTGGACAATTATTTAATACCCCTTAAAAATGGTAGTTTGGTGCACAAAGATCCCAAACTTTACATTAAGTGTCCCTCTTGAGTTTTAAATGATTAATAATTTTGACAAAAAATTACCTCTTATCTTACACACTTGTTCCAATCTTTCAAAATTCTAAAATATTCAAATTGGGCCCATTGGATCCTTCTTTGGGAATAGTTAATTATTTTGACAATAATTACCAATTATTATTTGGAAATATAATAGATGATTTACTTCTCTTTGGTTGGGTGGAAATTTTCTTTAATTGCTTTGATTTTGTCATTAAACTTTTTAGGTTTTACTATTTTTGCACATTGCAAAGGCTTTGGGTATCTAAAAAACTTTGCCCTTGGTAATTGAATTAAGACCTATTAAGTTGGTTGTTGAACTAAGAATTAATCTTTCCATTTTTGTTTCTTCCTTTATTGGGTGTGGTGTTCTTTTGGGGAAAAGTTTGTCAATTTACATCTTTGAATTTTTTTTTTGATAACTATACATAAATTTAATTTAGGGTCCAAAATCATCTAAGTTCTAGGGTTGATTGTTGACCCTTTTAGGTCCTTGACATCTCCTTTGTAGAACTAGTCCCTTTTCAAAGCCTTTTAGACATTTAAAATAGGTCACCATGATATGTTGTGTGCTATTATATTATATTTACTTTAATTTTTTAATGGAACCAAAATGACTATCATACTAATAAGACGAAAAAGAAAAGGTTCGTTTATAACAATTCAAACTTCCTTTTCATTTTCTACTACCCAATGAAAAAAACTTGGTGATTTTTATTTTTAAATCATTAAAAAACTAGCAATATAATAGCCATAAAATTAGAGCTTTTAGAGTGTATACGCTTTTAAAATTAAAAAATCCTGACAATGTGAGATTTTGCAACCAAAAAAATCATTGGTTGGACAACTTTGAAACCAAGTAGTAATCAAACATTAATTTTTTAACGATTGCAAGTTAGTGTGACAGAAATGAACTTGGTGAAGTTCCTACATAGTAAACAATGTCATAAATATGAAACTAATTTGGATTCAATAAGAACACAATTCTAACAAATTACCAAATCATTTTCCTCACCTCCATAAACACAAACAATTATGTGTTTTTGGTCAAAACAAATTGTAGATTGTAAGGATTGTTGGAGCTTATATTTGTAAAAAGATTGTTAATAACCTAACATTGTGTATAAAGACATCAAGATTCATCTTTAATTTACTCATCGGGTCATGTTTATGGTGATCATCTAACACTCAAGCAACTTTGAAAGCTCATAATCCTAAGACATTTTTCCTTTGTGTACAATGTTCAAAAGGTTTGTGTAAAGTTTTGCTTGGTGCATCCATAACCATTTAGATTGTTCAAAATGAAAAAAAATAAAAATGAGAAAAATATGGGGTAAAAAATTAAAGGGGGTTAACATTTGGTGATGACCCTTAAAATTTCAACATGCTCCTCTTTTTCTTGATTCATTTTCATAGGTCCTTTCCCTTTGGAGTTCAAAGAGATTATATAAAGCTCTTCTTAACTCACACATAGTTGTTTAGATCACTATAAACGAGCAAGAAATGAAGAAGAGATGGGAACTAGAAGTAAGGAGTTATCTTTTTGAAAATGATATTCAAAGTGATGGATGATTGACCTATGTTGGGTGACGGGCATGCTTACCTTAGTCATGTTTAGTCATGAAACAAACAACGGAAATCATATAACTCAAACAAAGAAGCATGTCTTTAAAATGGTCAATGGCCATGATCACCAATCTTCCATTAGCCTTCCCCACTAACCCACCATGTTCAACAAAACTGCCACTCCATACCAATACCCCTCCCCTTTCAACTAGTGAACTCTTGCTATGCTCCAACGACATTTGATGGTGGGGTTGCAATGCTTGAAGGCATCACGATTCGTTTCATTTCCTTCGTTCCTCGTCAAACCAGAAGCCAAGAGTTGTTTCCTAGCAATTTTGGAAGCTTTGGGAGAATGGTGTTCGAAAATGTAGTAGCATCTTAACAAATTTGACTCCAGGGCTTTCTTGTTTTTTTCCAAGTTTGCAATATTGAAAAATTGACAATTTCTTTCCAAAAATTAGTCAAATTTACACTAGAAAAAAAAACAAAAAGATTCCAAAAATTTTAGGTCAGAAACAGACAATATTTGTTGGAAAAAAAATTCCCTGTTTTTCAGTATGTGAGATTCCTACATCAATTTTTTACAAATGAAACAAGACAAGCAAACATGGGAGAACATAGATAACATGAAAAGAGAAAGAAGTCAATTCCTTTGCTACAAAATCCTCATGTTTTACACAAAAAAAGGGTCCATGGCAAAATCGTGCCATTACAACTCGTATGTAAATTTGCAGATTCAGCTGATTGATAGACACAAACTTATTATCAGTGATTAAAAAGGAGCTGAGTATAAAGTCTTTGATGGAGGTTCTGATTGAGCTGCCTACTCCAACTCTAATGCTATATATCATCAATACAAATGTACACACTGGGTAGCTATTAGAGTTCCTACTCTTGGTATCATGAGAATTCTTTTGTGTGTTCGGGTTTGTTCCCTGTAACCTCTATGGCAGCTGCTGCCCTTCAACAGCTTCTACCCATATATAAGATTTATATATACTTTTCCATTTACAACAATTCAATGTTTATTTGGCTGGCTGCTGGATTTTGTTTACCAGTTCAAAGAATGGGTCTGTAAGTTCAAAAAATTTGGTTTAAGCTTTAGGGTTTAAACCCTAAACCCTAAACCCTAAACCCTAACTGTATGTAGTAGGTAGGTAGCTGGGCTAGAATTGGTAATTTTCAAGTTAATGGGTAGTATTTTTTTCTTACGATGATGATGATGATGATTGCTGCAACAATGGTGGGGGGTTCTGCTGACACATGCATTCAGGAACAGGGTATGCAAGCACATCCCGATCACTTTTATTGGTGCGGTGAATTGGTTGACCGATTCTGTCGCTGTGAAGTGCACGGATGGTTTCATCAAACTCTGCTGTTGGCATCGTTGAGTTGAGAAAATGTTGGATCATCTGCCGCTTGTTTGGTACAATGTGCTTGCGGTGTCCCATATATGCTCGATGACCCTGGCATCAATTCAAAAAAATTTCAAAAATATCGTCAGATCCTATATGAAGTTCTGGTAGTAGCCAGAAATGTAGACACAAGTTTTCTTACTTACTTTCATATTTTGTTTATTTATAGCCAGACTTGGCTAAATCCTCTTTGTGGGTACATGATCACCACTTGAGCCACATCACAAAATTGAAAGAGAACAAAACACAGACTCAGAGAATGGAAAACACAGTTATAAAAACGAGTGAAAGACTGAGATTTTACATACCTGCATCACACGCCCAAAATTGCCACCATGTGATTGTATGAATACATCGCTGTTCAAGCATACAAGGTAATCAATTGCTGCAAGACTGGATGCCTTGTTCTTGAAAGGCGCAAGCTCCTCCGCTGTTGCAAGGCTGTCTTTATTGTAAAGATCAGGAAAAGCTTTCATAATTGGCTCCAGTGCTCGTTTTCCTCCAAATGGCTCTCCTCCTGCCCAGTAAATCCTTGTTCTCTCTCCTGCTCCCAATGCCTTCAAGAGCCTAATTTAACACAACCAAACCCATTGTATTGTATAAGTACACTAGTTTCTCCAATGCCCATACACCTCTTTTTGAGTGTGCAGCACCCCAAACTGTGCACCACTCCAAATAGCAACCCCCCCATTGAAGGTGTTTCGAGACAAGCACCAAATTGAGCAACTTTTGAGCCAAGCTCATTTTTTGAAGTACCTGACAAGTTCAGCAGCAGTGAGAGGACAAAGGCCTGCAAGCTTGCGTGCTGTGAAGCCCATTCGAGTACGAGCGGTGAGCAGCCTTGGGTTCATTCTTCGTTCTCTGCGTATGTCCTCGTCCAACTCCTCACCAAGCCCAGGAAGACAGCCAGTACGCACCCATACATCTTTCTCCAGTCTTAAATGCACAGCCAAGTATGACCCTTGGCTCCACATTCTTGCTGCTAATTTGTCACCCAACTCCTGGATCGGTGCTGTAAATCTGAGTGCATGGAATGCAACCTGCAATTACAATTAACAGAGTGCCAAAAAAAACCCTTCACTTTTGTGAGATCATTCATACATGTGAAAAAAAGGCTTGTCCAGTGTGCCAAAAAACTTGACTAATTTGTGAGATAATGAGAAAAAGCTTGGAAAGCCAAAAAAAAAAAAAAACTTCACTAATTTGTGAGATTTTGTGAACAAGCTTGGAGTGCAAAAACTTCACTAATTTGTGACATCAAGCAAAAGGGGCTTGGAGTGTTAAAAAGTGGACTAATTTGTGAGATCATGCGACAAATCAAGCTTTCACATTCATGAATGTCTGTTTGTTTGTTTATGGTCAAGGAGCAATCAATCTGGTATTTGTTTTCTGAAGTGGAAACCCAAAACAGGGGGAGAGGGACACTGGCCCAAAGGTTACTGATTTTTCAGAATTCAGAAAATACAATGGCAAAGGAGAGAAGGTGCCAACAGATGGGCAATTTCTCTCTGTGTTGGCACCCTCTTCCTCTTTTTTTCCCCCAAAAAAAGCTTGAGACCTCACAACACGGGAAGAAGAGAAACTTGAGAACTAATAATAATGCACTGGTTACATTTTTCCTTACCTTGCAGCGGAGTTTCTGAAGATCTGAGGGAAGATCCTTAGTGAGCCTTGAATCAAGACTCCGCAACAAGAGAACCCCATCTTGGCTCATCTGTTCACCCAAAAAAAACACAAAATCCCATAACAACCACCATGATAATTATCAGTCAGTCATGGAACTTGAATCCATTCATTCCAAGCAGCTATCAATTCCCACAACACACAGAATTTTTTTTCAAACTTAGTAAATAAAACTCATGAGTGTCTGAACACACACACACACACACACACACACAAGATTTAACTAATCTTGTCCAACTGAGGAAACATGTTTCACAAATTAATTTTTTTGGCTTCAGATGCACAAAATACTCTCAATCGCTAAAGAAATGGCCAAAAATCAAGGCTGAGTGAAGAACCACCACCACCCCAGGAAAGAAGAAGCAGAAGAAGAAGAAGAAGGAGAAGGAGAAAAAGAAGAACCAATGATGAAGAAGAAGCAGAAGAAGAAGGAGAAGGAGGAGAAGGAGAAGATGAATCAGAACAGAACAAGGGAGGAGGAGAAGAAGAAATGGTAGATACCTTCTTTGCATAATGTGCATGCAACCATCTTGGACTTGCATTGAGAGGAATGTTTTTCTCGTCTGTGGGTCTGTACATCAGAAGTCTTGAGGGCAATGCGGATACAATTCTCACATCATCTTTCAAACTTGTCTTGAAATGCTCCACATCAAAAATGTCCCCAAACTCACTGCCATCAAACAAAGAAGCGAAAGAGCATTGAAGAAGATCATCAATTCATGAGCAGCTAGCCTTCATCAAGCAAGCATAGCAAAACAGCATTGAAGAAGATCATCAATTCATGAGCAGCTAGCCTTCATCAAGCAAGAAAAGCAAAACCACATTGAAGAAGATCATCAATTCATGAGCTTCATCAAGCAAGCAAGCAACATATTACCCACCTTTCGTCTTCCCAGATTTGGTTGATCTGCATAAAAGGAAGGACCAAATTGGCACCCAAGATGCGCGCCATGACCACAGCATCCACGATTTGGTTCTTCTGCTGATTCAAGCCGCCATTCACCACCACCATCACGTACTTCTCCCTCTGCGCCACAATCTGTTCACTCTCCTGCTTGTACTCGTCGCTGAATTGGATGCAAGGCTTGAATCCTTGCCCATCTGGTTGTTGCCAGAACTCTTGCTCCAGTCTTGTCAGATTGGAGCTCACCGCGTGCACTGCAAGCGCCGGTTCCGGGAAGTTGGAGATCACTGCTTGCATCCTAACCTCTCGTATGGGTAAGGGCCGCCGCAGCGAGGAGCTGCAAGAAGAGGAAGAAGAATCGCTAAACTCAGTGGTCTCCGATGACGGATTCCATGTGAGGAGAAACAGCTTGAACATACTGATGCAGGCAAAGAGAGTCAAGAGAGTGAGCCAGCAGCTGGTGATGTGAGCTCTGCTGCCAAATCTCATGGAGCTGCTTTTCCTTGGAGACGACATGAGGAGCCAAGCACTCATAGCTGCGGCACTTCCTGGCAAAGCTTGAAACTGTAGCTGCTGCTGCATCATCCAAGGCAGTAACGATGGCCAGCAGCCGCACAGCTGCTTGTGTGGTCTGATCCCAGCTGCTTTCCCCATCTAGTCCCAACAGCCTCAGTAGCAGCTAGATCTCTTCTTCAATCAGGCAGCTTCCCCGGTCCTGTTTTTGCTTATCTCGAGTGCAGCAGCTCCAAGCTGCGGCTTGCTCTAGTTTGCAGCAAGCAGCTAAGCTGCTCTCTACGTTTCTCTGTGTCTCTGTGTGTGTCTGTCCGCTTGTCAAAGTCCTAGTCTACCAAACTCCTGGAAGCTCCAATTAGCGAAACATTGAGACATGAACAAGCTCCTGGAGGAATCAACAAGCACAGTAATAAAAAGTTTGGACAACATGGACGCTAGCTGCTTCCTTCCTCACCATCACAAGAAGCCCATTTCACCTGCTGACAACTGGAGTAAGACGTCGTGTCCAGGCTTCAGACAAAGCTCACTCCAATTTTTTTATATGAAACACAAATAAAAAATACGCGGTGAAGAAACACACAAAAAATTGTTGTCGATACAAAAAAAGAACTTGCAGTCTGAGACCTAAGAAGAAGAAGAAGAAGAAGAGGGCCTCAGCAAGGCAGCAGCAGCAGTTGTTATCGAGAGCAACAGAGAGAAGTTTCTTTCTTTCTTTTCTTTTTTTTTTGCCTGTAAAGAGGCAGTCGAATTGAAGACAGTTTGAAGAGGAGAGAACCGTGGACGGAAATGTTCTAATATGTTTGCATTTTAGTAGGAGTTCATGGGGACCTCCAACGATCAAACGCGGTTGTCGACAAGCGGCAGCTCCTTCTCCGCCCCCACACGCGTTCTTCCTCTGTGACGCGAAGAAGACGACGACCCACCAACACGACGGTGACCCGGGGAAAGGAAGGGCTACTGCTACAGTACCCTATTTCCGCGCAGCCGCGAGGAGTACCGACCCCGGTAATAGGAAAACAGAGCACAGGGTAGAAAACCCAAATTTACCTCTTTTGGCTAGCCTACTACCTTTTGCCTCTCACTTGGGAACTTATTTACTTACTTATTATTACCATGATGCGCATTTTCTCGTTTTCCCAGCTTTTTCTTGACTTTCAGCCTTCCTAAAAATCACCAGTGTATGTGGTTTTTTCTTTCAAAAATTTAGTAATTTTTATTATAATTTCTTAATAACTTTTTTGATGTTGTGTCATTGGCTGGCAGCCTAGCATCCCAAGAGGGGATTTAGCATAAAATGGTGGTCACAGGTTTTTAGAACTTATATCTAAATAGTTGAATTTTTTTATTTTTTTAAAATGCTACAAAACCTAAAATCAAAGTCCAAATGTGGCAAAGAAATTCCAATCATATAATTTTCCCCCAAAATTTGGCAATTTTTTCAGAAAAAATGGGAAATATTAGGAAAAAAATATTCTCCTTTAAAGTTTTTGCATTTTGGCGAAATTTTGCACCCAAAAAACGTCTGCTAATCATGGTTGGAATTATTTTTTTGGGGGGGTCATTTTTTATTTTGGGACCTTTTTTTTTCAAGTTTGAGGAACCCAGGCCCTTATTCTTGTAAACCTCATGGTCTTGGGCTTTTACCCTTCCCTACGCCCCCCTTTCACCCAAATGATAAGGAGTCAAAATTCTTCTTTGGCATCCACAAATAGACCCAAGACAAACTAAAACTTGGCTCAATTGCAACAAACAACAAAGAGGACAGAAAGAACAACCTGGGGCCAGAGAGGCCAGAGAGCTTCTTCCTTCATCCCTCTGTCAACCAGAAGACGGTTTATCTATCGGCAACTGGTCTTTTTTGCAGGCAGTACAAAAGTACTCAAGTCTAACCTTTTTTTTTTTCCCCCCTGCCTGCCCATTTTCCCAAAACAACATGTGTCTGGTGATGCTGCCCATACACACACATCTTTGGGCTGCCCAGACACACTTTGGGCCAACATTGTTATGCAACTTTTCGAACCTTTGGATTTTTATTTTTTTTTCCCCTCTTTTAAAAAATCCACTTACTTCTGGGGAAAATATGAAGTTTTTTTCTAATTGAATTGTGAAAAGAATTTCTGAACCAAGTACTCCTAAGTCTAAAGTCAAATGAAAAGCCAAGTTCACATGAAAAGTCTGAAATCATAATATAAGAGTCCCAATACCTAATGAAGAAAGAGTTCAAAGTTCTAGTGTAAAAAATCTGTCCTAAGTCCAAATTGTAATAATGCTTTGGAAGCTTTTCACATTTACACATGCAAATAGGATTACAATTTTTAGTGCAAGTAGTGTGGGTCTTCACATCTTGTTAATTCCATCTTAACAACCCTTAATTCCCTCAAATAATCTAAACCATCCTTATAATAACCTTTCGCAACTTTAAAAACCTCAATCAACTTAAATTGACCTTAATCAAACCTATAATAACCTTAATCTGTTTCCAAATAATGGTAATACATAGAAAATAACCTTAATTTTGATAACATGTATACCTTAATTGTGCCTCAACAACTTTGATGTTAATCAAGGCTTAGCAACCATAATCACCCTAACTGACAGTTAGCCGGGAACCACCAAAAATCACTTATGAAATAAGTAAATACATAAATCAAGATTCAAAAGAAAAACCCATTCACAAAAGGCAGAACCCAAACACTTTTGTTAGGAGACTGGAAGTGGAACCTAAACCCAGTTCAGATATCTTTTGCATAACAAGAGTTAAAGGTTCTTCTCAAACTGAAAGAACTGCCCAACATTGATATATATAGCCTAAAGATATAAGTTATAAACCAGTGTTGTCAAGTTCTAGTTGTTTGATGGTTTGAAACACATGTAAACTTGTATTCATTCATTTTGAAGCCTGAACAACATCATGCTCATATGCCAGGGTTCCAACTTGTTACATTCCCAACACTGGTATAATATCAGCACTATAACAAAAGGTGTGCATGAAAGTCAAATGATTTCACTGCAATTTGAGTGACTTCATTGGTCATACTGAACAGGACCTAGTGAAGATACAATGAATTCATTGATCTAATGAATGGGGATTACTGAATTGCATCTTCATTTCGAAATAATGTGTGTCATTCAATTCTAATTTTTCAAATATTTAAAAATGTAAAATACTTTTACAACTAAAATATCTTGTCAACGGGCACTACACAAAACACTAAATAGGTTGTCAAGAAAGACAGAACACATTCTCCTGAGTGCTTACACTTGTGAGAGCTAAAATTGGTGAGATTAGTTCCCAGAAATAAATATAATGGTGTCCCGGAGGCCAAGTGTTGACCCAAGATCTTTTCCTTTTATTTCACATGCAAGAAAGAAAGAAAGAAATGGGGGGCATTGCATGCATTTTTGCATATGACCCATTTTAGAACCAGAGAGGAAGGTTTGGATGGTGCTTTCAGTGTTGCAACTCTAGGGTTTCATTGACCACACACACTTAATGCTTTGTAACTATTGTTACTCAGTCAAACAAACAACAACAACAACAACCAAAAGTGCACACTCATATGCTTTCTAATTAAGTTCAAAACCCAGTCAAAAGTGACAACACCACTAAAGAACAAAACATACTAGAACTGAAACAACTGTGTCCAACCCATCATCCCCCCTAGTCCAGTCATAAGGGCTCTCTTTCTAGAAAGGAAAAAAAAAAGACACTAAAGAGCTGGTTCTATGGGGTGGTAAAATTAATCATGGGGTGTCTTGTAGGGTGCCTACACGTGTATCATTAGTGCTTCTTTATTGGACCCTGGGTTAACCAGCACCTACACTGGTACTATGGTAAAAATCAGTGTTGGGTGGGTATCATAAATCTGCCGGGTTTCAAGCCGGTTCTCAACTTGATTTTTAAAATTTTTGTGAAATTTTCAAATTTTCGAGTCCAATTGTTCTCATTTTGAGTGAGACCCGGCACTTTGAAAATTGGCTGGGTTTGAGAGGTTCAAACCAGACGCTTGTTAAGGTTCTCAAATGAACCCTAAGGTCGATTTTCATGCTTGCATAAGTTTATTAAAATACAAGTTTATAAAAAGTCAAATAAGTAGAATAATCTACTCATTATTATCGCATGGTTTGAACCCAATTTTTTAAAAAGATCTTAAGAAGGATTAATCACTATGTCACAACCCTTGAATTACACATTCAAAAAAAATTAAACTTTAAATTTAAATTTTAGACATGTCAATGGTTTTAACTTTAAAATTATTAGGAAAAATAAGTTAAAATAATAATAATAATAATATGCATTATATTATGGGATCAAGTGTGACTTTATATTTAGCACTTAAATCTACCATAAAAATAGATCATGGGATTAAACCTCATCTATTTCAAAACTAAGTGTTCTCATTTTGATGATAATTTGTAAGTCGACCCGGGTATAAGATTTTGAATTAAAAATATTAAAAAACCAGACTGATTCTCTTTTAATTCTTTTGAGTACCAGAACCAGTGGTTCTCTCAAAAATATGAAAACTGTCCAACACTAATAAAGCCTAAAAACCCCATTTTTTTTGTGTTGCTTCTAAACATTATAAATATTAGTGTAGCATGTGTGCCCCTAACCCATGTGTGAACTGGATACCCAACTACTTTTTCTCTTTCCAAAATCATTTTTTGGGGGTAATTTAATTTATTTTTTTAATTTAAAAAAACTCAATATTCAATATCTTTCTCACCTTTTGGTTGTAAAAATTTCCAAATCACCTTCACTAAATCTGAAGTTATAAGTTGTAACCCATGTTCCCTTCATGAACTTTGGAAACAATTTGAGCTTCTCCGGGGTCCCGACTCCCCACTCATTCAATCCAACTGGTACCTCAAAATCTTAGTTCATTAAGATCTGACAAAGAAGATTTAGCTTAACTAGTCTTTCCACATTCCTTTTATGTATACTTCTTTCTTTGCTCATAATGATTAATACTCTCAATGGGTTTTTTTTTTGGGGACCCATAACCCATTGTCCCCTTCATGAACTTTGGTAAATAATTTCTTAGTGGCAAGTTCCTTAGGGTGTGATTTCATTTCATTAGAAGGAAAAAAAAGGGCCTATAACATGAAGTAAAATAATAATTGAGTCAAAGGCACCTCTCAGATTTGAGCATGCTTTATATGTTAAATAAATCTCATTAAGCTTGTTAGACTAGTTTGCCACACTTGTGACTCACATCAATTTGGGTTGATAATTCATTTGGTTATGAATGTGTAGGATGTTGTTTTTGCAACTTCTCTCCTTTAGGAGGATGCATAAGGACCCACTTAAGATTTTTTTAATGTGGTTTGGGGTAGTTGTTTAATATATTGAATTTCATATTTAGAATTCTAGTTGAAGATTGTGGGTTTGGTATTTGAAACTTGGAAACTTGGAGCTTTGAAACCACAAAAAAAATGGCTCCAAAATGCAATGATGTTATGCTTTGATCTTGTAAATATATATGCATGTTCGTTCTATTGATTGTAGATGAGTGATTCAACATGTAAATGGTTGTGTTGCTTTTATAAAATGTACTTCATGGTTGTGTAACATGCTACTTACTTCGCCCTCTAGAATGTACTATAAGTCCATTCTTTCCTTTGATTGATGTTTTTGAACATTGTATCTCATGCTAACATGTACCTTGCCACTAAAATTGCCCACCCCAAAAATAAGGTGGATCATGAACAAAACATGTATACTCACACAAATTGTGTTGAACTACACAACAATTTACCTTTTACAGTTATGGGTGCTTGAACTTTTTTTCTTCATCTCCATGGCACCTTCTATTGCCCTAGCTACCAATTCAAGGTCTTGCTCAAGGACTAGCCCAGATGCCCCTTTCACTCGTCCTTCACAATCCCACACCCCCAAGCTCCATGCACATTTTAACACCTAACTCCTAACAACATCTGCATCCCATGACATGTTGGGTTAACCCAAAGTCTTTTGACTTCTTCCGGACTTGGGTCGTTACTTAGGTTAATAAACTCACTACAGCAAGTTAAGACTTAGGCCCGCTTTACAATTGGAGTCAGGGCTGGAAAAAACTTGGGGCCAACTTTGAGCATTTTTGGCTTGCTGTTTGGCCCCAAGGGTTGCAAATTGGCCTCCCAAATTCAATGGTATCCTTTTTCTAGCCTTGGGGCCAATACAAGGACATAAAAGTTCAGCACTTAATTGTAACTTTGGGCAGATTGAAAAGATTTTTTCTGGTTCAGTTTTAACTCCTAGTGTAAAGCCCTTGAGGGCTAATTTCAACTTTTGCACCAATAGGAATGCTTGATTAGGGTTGAACATTAGCCCTGACTCCTAGTGTAAACCAGGCAATGCAAACCCTCCACAATAGTCCAACTAGAAGTTGTCCTGAAGCATCCCAAAAGACAACATTTAATGGACAACACAAAGTTGTTCCTTAGACAACAAGTTGTTTCCAAAGGAAAATAGGGGGCAACACACCAAAAACAATCCCATGAGGTAATATGAAGTGCAATTATGTTTTCAAAACTAAATAAAACTAATGTAAATATCTTGACATGGACCATATATGGTGTATTTTTTTAATACCTTTATTACCTATTCCTAACCATCCTGTACAACTATTTTGCCAAGTGTTAAGGTCCTATATATAGAGGGTGATATGTCAAACACATTCATCTCTATTCCAAGCTTGTTGATGCGTGAAGGAAACAACAAAGGTTTGGTCAACAAGAGGTGATTGAATGATTGATTAACCAGCACCTAAACTAGGGAAAAACTAGGTACCTTCATGCACCTTGTTGAGTTGAGTGAGGGCTTTATAGAGGCCCTACCCAAGAAATGATAAATTTGGACTTTGAAGTAGGCTTAGCTTTGGTAGTTGTATGGAAAGAGACTAAAGTTAGAAGTTATCAGCTCTGCTAATAAAAGCAAGTAGGTTGTGTTGCTGAAGGTTGGGTTTGTCCAGATGCTGAATGCTTCTGATGCCACATATATTGGACTTTGCATAATGACTTTCCTTTCCTTTCCTTTCCTTTCCCTACCCTACCCTTCTTTTGCACCCACCACCTTTTATCTCATTCCATAGATAATTGTATAAAGTCAAATTGACTAAACCTGAATCCTGTAAAGCTCTTGGGACAAATGTTCTCATTCCATAGATAATTGTATAAAGTCAAATTGGCTAAACCTGAATCCTGTAAAGCTCTTGGGACAAATGTTCTAGGGTCTTTGGAGGGCACCTTTATATTCATTCATCAACATCCTTATAAGAAAAGAGGAGATACCTTATGCTTACTTCTTAAAAGTAAGAGGGAATTTGTACCTGATCCTATCATATGGTTCCTCTCGCTTTTATGGAGTAGGCATAAAAGCTCTCCCCCTACCATGCCTCATGGTCTATGTGTGTTTAGGTTCATGATAATTTTCACCTCATGCTTTAGGATGGGTGAAGTTCCCAAGTGGAGAATTTTCCCAAAATGATGGGCCAAACATGGTTACCACCTTGTCTTAGGCCCCTTTATTTTGGGGGAATAACTCCACGCTAGGGCTTCATTAGTGAAGGTAGGCCTGAGGGTTTGAAATGCAATCTAAAATTTTCAAAGTACATATTTTTTGACTTCCTTTCACAGCATTTGAACTATTCGGCCATAATTACATGGACAGTCCTTAATTACATCCACAACAAGAATAATCTAACAGCTGTTGATTTATTGACCATCAATTTAAGAAGGTTTGAAAACAAAATTGTGTTTGTTCTTTCTTGGCTATAACCATGCATTGCACATCCAATTTACTTGTTAGAAAAAAGAAAAAAAATGAACCCAACAATTGAAAAAGAAACATATTAATACCATTCATAGTATTGAGCACTAGGCCTACCTCCACTCCAGGTCCCAAAAGGAACCAACTAGTTACCCTACACATAAATTATGATTTATTGAAGAGACATGAAGGGTGGTGGGTTTGTTGAGCCCTACACACAGAATACATACATACATGTACTTTTTTTTGTGTTGTTGTTTCAATTTTTTCTATGGTGCAAATTTCCACAATAACAAAATATATGGTTCCCCTCTTGGTGCATTTAGAACAAAATCCAAGCTTGGTTCACTATAAGGGTAAAATAAAACAACAGGTTCCAAAATCATGTTGACTGCAAGCTTCTTTTCTTCATATATTCCCCATATACTATTTGCATTGGGCAACTTGACTGCTTTATAATAGTAGCTTTGTTCCTGGGGTTTAGAGAATTATATTTAGGGTCCTTGGAATGGTGGCTGGCTACAAGAGACAAAGGTTAAGTCCAGGCTTTCAGAGTCTCCAGGAATGGAGGAGGCTCAAATTTGATCAGTTTTCTTAAACCCCTCTTGCCCTTCTCAAAGTAGGTGCAACCACACTCCATATCTGGACCTTTACTTGACACTCACCCAAATATCACATTCAACATGCATAGTTAATTGTTTCCCCTGCCCATGGAAATTGTACAACATAATACAGTTATCCGTAAAGTAAGGAAAACACAGCACGAGAACCCTGAGTTTGGTCATACACGGGTGACATTTTTTTTAAAACCTGCAAAAAAGTACATTAGCATTAAGGGGAGGGGTGAAACTCAGAAAACCATCAATTTTGGTGGGAAACTGAGTTTCATCCTGTCTGTCCTTTTTACTGAGCGCCTTCAGAGCCAGCTACACATATTTTCACTGCTCCTACCTATAATTACTCCCCAACCTTGTGCATTAAATGCTGAGTTTCAGCATTTCATACTGAGATTTAATAAAAATTTCCTTACTTTGCGGATACCACTGAAAGAGGGGATAGGGGGTGAAAAGAGGCCCAAAGACAGGGTGAAGTCATTGTGATATTTACTGCTCCAAACTCCAAACCCAGTTACCTACTATTTGCAGGCTCTGCTTCATCCCAAGCATACTGTACAGGCAATTTTTACTGCTGTAACGAACCTGATTCTTATTACGCCCACCGCCTTTCTACTAGTCAAGGAAATTATCAAGTGGTATTTGTAAAACAACAAATTACTTGAAAATTTTGCAGGTAAACTTCTTGGGTGCATTCACATGAACTTGAAAGGGGCTTTAAATTGTGGAGTTCCCCACTTAATCACCCAATTACTAAGAGGAAATGAATCACTAATCTGCTTTTTTTTGTTGCTGAACTTTTCAATCAGTAATCCACTTTTGGGTTCACTAGACTTTAATCCACACTTTTGGGGATAAGGAGATGCACAACTAGGTAGTGTTGCTGAATCATGAATCTTCATCTTCTTCAACCTCCCTAGTTGATGTGTCCAGATTACAGACTCCAGAGCCACTTGCAGCCTGCTGCCATGCTTGCTGGGTGGTATAACAAACTCACAGCTGTAATGCTAGCCTGTTGTGGTTGTTGGTGTGTGTGTGTGTGTGTGTGTGTGTGTGGTACCTTGGAGAAATCCAAGATCAACCAGGCTGGCCTAAGACTGCCTCAACTTGCCAACCTCATCCTCATGCAATTCACACACAGCTCTTGCTTTCCATTTCATTCAATCTTTCCTTCAAATCCCCATTCTTCACCTCCTTTTTGTTTTTCATACACCCACTATCACATATTTTGATTTCATCCCGAATTTAAACTCTTGGATCAATCACCTCAGAAGCAATATATCCATGAATTTGGTTTTTTTCTTGAAAGCTTTTCGGTCACCACACTCTTATTTTCATACACCCACCATCGTCACAGATTTTCATGTCAACCCTAGTCTAAAGCCTTGGGTCACGATCATTTATATATTTATATGCATCTCACCAACATTTTTGTAATGTAATCAATTGAGCATTTCATGTATTTTTGTACATGTCTACAGATTCATTGTTATAATTTTTCACCCATTTTATTTTCCAATCCCAATTTATGGGCCTAGATCACCATATGCCACATTGCACATAGTTGTCGTGCCACATTCCACACAATATTTTTATTCATCACAAATGGTTTACATGAACCATAAAACCAAATAAACAATACCCTCATATGTAGAAGAAAAGCATTAACTATGGCCATGATAGAATCGACCATTCCCTCATCAATGAAGGTTTAAGGTCACTATTACCATAGTCAACAATGCAATATCCTCATGGCTTGGATAAACCCTCAATGTTCTTCTAATGCAATACTCACACAATAACTTCAAGCGAAGATATATATTGTAACACTTGCATACAATTGTATTGTGTACCTTCACCAAGAGACCCCATTGGTGCATGATAAGATTTGAATATGTGAATATTGCAAAAACTTACTCTTCCATCACCTGATTTTTTTCAACCCACCAAATGCAATTTTCGGATTCATTTACTTCAAGTCATTTATGCCCTTTTGTCTTTTTGCCCAACTTGTGAGAACTATAAAAAAATTAATCTTTTTTTATCTAAATTCCTTGGTAGCTTCCCATGTCATTATGACCCCATATGAAAATAGTGCAAAAATTTGGTTATCATCATTTAAGTTCTCATCACATCATGATTGGTCCATTGTATGCAATATCCACATAAATGTTGTTTCATGTATTTTCATAAATTCAAGCCAAGGAGAAGAGTCCTTAGTCTTTGTAAAGCAAAAGCTTAGTTCTTGTGTGGTGAGGCAACCTTTCAAGGGAAGGTGGGTCGAGTTTTAGGTAGTAGTGTCCATGTAATTTTAGTTGCATTCAAACTGAACTGGTCTCGGTTAGGGTAGGGTTTGTAAATTTTTAGAAATGTTTGCCCGAGGAGTTGGTGGGGATTTTTGAGGAAGGAATAGTGATGATGCAAATAGATGGGATTTGACTTTAGGGCCTAACGAGCAAATCAAGCCCTAAATCTTTTTAATCTCATTTCATCCTCATATTAAAAAACATTGTGCACGTGTGAATCATTAGGGAATTAAGCTAATGCCAAAAATCTCATGTATCAAGGGCATTCTTCCATGTGGTTCAGTGCACAATTTCAAGGCACACAAACTAGAAGATTTTTTTAAATTTTTTTTTTGCATATTCTCTAAATTTATGCACTTTTTTAAACCTAGGGTACAATGAGCCCATTTTGGTACATATTATAAGAATTGGAGTAGCAAAAGAAAATCACATCATGCATTCTCATTCTACCTATAATACTTGACAACACATCTCTTTAGTATGATATAAAAGGTTAAATTGTCCTTTAGAAAGGAAGTGGTACTTTACGCATGACCTTGCCACAAGGCATGGAAATACATTCTACCGTTAGCTTCAATTTTAGCCCTAAATTGGTAATGCTCTTCCTTATGGACACATGACAAGTCTTTTGGGTTTTTTTAGTCTACATTTTCATTTTGGAAAAGAGAAAAGAAAAAGAGAATCTTGAGATTAACTATAATATTCCCTTACATGTTGAAAACTCCAAAATTCAAACTCTTAAAATGTATTAATTATTCAGCATATGGTATGGTATGAAGCTGGTATTTAATATATATTTAAAATTTGTCAATACTAGGCAGGTGCTAGTATAGATTATTTGAAAATATATATTCATACAAAGGCAGGTACTGGCACAAGGGAGTCCACACTCCACACACCAGACTGGTGCCATTAAGGTTTCAAGGGTAGGTAGGTACCTACTACCTACCTACCTACCTACCTACCTACCAACCATTCATTGCACCAGGGTATCTACCAAACTTGCACAGTGGCACATTACTACACACTAGTACTTAAACACCCAACACCTTGCATTTGTTGAGTTGCATGAACAAGTGTGCTTTTCCCCTTTGGGATCTGTAAAGTGGCCTGTGTTTTGAATCATGTATATACCCTTCAAATGGTGTGAAAAGGGGCTTCTGTATACCTATGTACCTATTTGCATAGGATACAGCAGTCTCCACATGGCCTAGTGAAAGAAAAGTAAGGGTTTAGGGTTTAGGGCTTTTTTTTGGGTAACTAGGGTAAACTGGCCCATCACTAATCACCTGCCTATGACCGAACAATGAGTGATTTACAATGTTACAGGAGCGCCTTCTAGCTCTACAAATCATCTTTCAAATGCAAAGCCAAAGGACCAGCAAACAAAGAGCTGTAAAGAAAATATGTTTTCTCAAAGTGCAAAATGCTTTTTTTTTTTCATTTTTCTTCATTTTGACCCCTCCTGCTTTCAAACCTCATAACTTTCTTATTTCTTATTCATTTTAAACTATTTAAAATGCTATAGGAGTGCCATTTGAAGGTTTACAAATCATGTTTGAACTCTAATAGCAGCAGAGCAGCATACAAAGAATTTTTTAGTGTTTGGGAACTGGTCTTTGTAGCTTTTGGTGGTTTGTTTTTTTGAGTTTTTGATGCCTTTTCTTTGGGGAGCCATAACTTTATAATTTTATTTTGTTTTGGATGATTTTTAGTGTGCTAGATGCATCAATAAGAGGGGTTCAAATTTGATTTGGACACCACAAACAACAGAGCCCTCCCCTTGGATCCAGCCTGCCCGGAACACTTGAGTGTTTGATCACCGGCCGATTACCCTAGTGATTTTTTTTTTGAGTGGCAAAATTTCACATGCAACCACCCAAATCAAAAATACCCCCAAACTGGAATATTCTGTTACAAATAGGGTGGTCTAGTTCAACCAGCTCTAAGTTCCTCAAATTCCCACAAAACAAAAAGTCATGAGATAATAGAGTTATCCGTAAAGTCCTGATATTAGGGGGCGAGAACGGCCAGTTTTGGCTTAAATAGGGCATCAAATGTGTAACTGGGAATGAAAATTGTACAAAGCGAAATAACTGGGACCCAAACTAGTTTTTCCACCAATTTTGGTGGTAAACTGAGTTTCATCCTGTCTTTCCTTTTTCTTGAGCGTCTCCACTGCTGCTACAAATATTTTCACTCCTCCTACTTGTACAACAACTATAATTACTCTCACACCTTGTGCATTAAATGCTGAGTTGCGCACCATTTCATACTGAGATTTAATAAAATTTCCTTACGTGCCGATATCACTGAAAGAGGGGATAGGGGGTGAAAGCAGTCCCACTGACAGGGCAAAGAGAGGGTGACTTTACAGATAACTCTAATAGATGTCATACTTTTGATGAATTTGCAGCAGGACCATTTTCAGGTCATGTGTGGCCTTTACCCTTTGCAGGTGTTGCAAACATGAGAGAGTTTCAGATGTTGCAAAGTCAGAGTGTTGTGAGGTGGCTGCAGTGTGCAGCTAGGGAAAAACATGTACCCCCCCCCAGTACATTGGCAGCTTTGACACATGCCTGTTGAATAATTAATTAAAATTTTGAAATTTTCATTTCCATTAATAGAATATTCTCGAAATTTCAATATTTTATTTTTAAAATATTTTTAATTATTTGTTAATTTCAACATTTCTGAAGATAATATAAATTAGTATTGAAGCTGCCAAAGGTAGTAAGGTAATTGAAAAGATGATGTAAACCTGCCAAGCTTCATTCCAAGAAAAGAGTTCTACAGCCAGTTTTTTTTTTTTTTTTTTGGGGCAAATTTTTTTTACTTGGCCCCCCCCCCAAGGGAAAATTCTTTTTTGTTTCCCCTCCCTTTTTTTTTAAAGAAAAAAATTTTATTTTTTAAAA
>Ga0116231_10006364_pt1 | contig 22600 bp, 18 predicted proteins | sample S1TSphgellanicum_2_FD_89695 | JGI IMG/M metagenome (GOLD analysis project Ga0116231, IMG submission 89695) | Host-associated microbial communities from peat moss isolated from Minnesota, USA - S1T2_Fd - Sphagnum magellanicum MG | ecosystem: Host-associated > Plants > Peat moss > Unclassified...
CAATCGTCGCCGCCTCGGTGTCCTGCGGATTGGCGCCCACATTGCCGATATGCGGGAACGTGAAAACAATCACCTGCCCCGCATAGGAAGGGTCGGTGAGAGTCTCCTGATACCCCGTCATCCCCGTATTAAAACAAAGCTCCGCCGCCACCCCGCCGCCCGCCGGCGTAAAAGCCCCAAACCCGCGCCCCCAAAAAACCGACCCATCCGCCAGCACCAGCGCCGCACTCGCCCCCGCCGGCCTCGCCCCCGCCTCCGCCACCGCAGGCAGCTCGCTCATCGGAACCCCCGCCGCAGCACTCAAACTCGCCCAATGTTTTGAAGGAATGGCCCGCGCCTGCCGCCACTTCCGAATGGCCTCAGCCCCCACCCCCGTCAGGCGCGAAACCGCATCCGCGCCCCCAAGGCGCTCCAGTATCTCGTCAACAGAAAGGGCCATACCCCCTATCTAGCCCCACAACTTACCACCCACAACCCCAACTGACGCACCTGGGAAAAAACTTCCCAGGACCAACAAAAACCCCTCTCCCGCGAAGCGGGCTCTCGGCTACGAACAACGAATAAAATCAAAGAAGTAAACAAGAATCTTCTTTTCTGAAGAAAAGAAGCAAAAGACTTTTATGTCCTGGCTGCCCCCCCTAAATGGCCGGCGTCGCCTCTAGCGCTGCCCCGAGCGCCTCCCGCAGCGTCTCCACGCGCGCCACCATGTTCTGGCCCTCATTCACCTCATGAACCACCACCCCAAAATGGTTCAGCCCCACCGCACACGCCACCTGAATGTGCGAAAAATACGTCCAGTAATACGGCATCACCTCCACCACACTCACCCCCTCTTCCACATAAGCCAGATTGGTCAGGTTCGCCCCATGGGCTGAAAGAATAACCCGCGCCCCCTCCAGCATCGCCACCTGCTGCGCCACCAGCAGCCCGCCCTCGCCAAAATCCACCGTGTCGAACCCATGCTCCCGCAAAAACGCAGCAAATTCCGGCGTCTCCTCAATGCACCCGCCAACCCGCCCCGTCTGCGAACTCCGCCGCGCAATATGAATCAGCCGGTTCCCACGCCGCGCCCGCAGCCCACTCCGCTCGCGCAGCCACCGCACCCCCGCAGCCCGAACCGGCTCATAAATCACCCGCGGATCAACCACCCGCGCCCCATCGGCCATCGGCAACACCATCCGGTGCCCGAACGTCATCCGAACCAGATCGAGCTGAAACCGCCGCTCCAGGCACTTCGCCGGCAACGCAACGCAAGTCTCCGCCCGGTCCTCGAAATGCCGCACCTGCGGCAACACACACACACTGAAATGATAGTAATTGTGATCGGCATGGGTCCCCCCCAACACCACCACATCCCGAAAAACCGGCGCGCTCGCCCAGTCGCGCAACAGCGCATCCCGGTGCAACCGGAACAGGCTCTGGGAGCAATGCAGCTCCAACTCGCCGAACAACGACGTCATCGCCCAGTCATCCAGCGCATCCGTATTCAGCTTGATCGGCGCCCCATGCCGGTCCAGCGCCAACAAACACTTGTTTTGAAGCAGATACTCCCCCCGCAGCCGCCCCTCATGCCGGAACTTCGTCAGCCGAAGCTGCGAAAGGATGCGCGCCGCAAACGCCTCATCGGCATCGAACAACCGGATGCGCGAAAAATCGGTATCCGGCGCCAGCCTGACACAGCTGTCCCCCTCGAAAGCGGGATGCTGATAAAAGGCAATCGGCTTGGGATAAATCTCGGGCAGAATTCTGGCCATGCACGCCCCGCGCGCCGCCCCACCGGCAGCCCGCCCACTCTAAGCAGACTCTGTTTAACGAATTATGTGATCCCGTAACGTTCGCCCCACGCGGAAAACCCGCCCGCTATTGGTCGGCCCGCCCCACCCATATATACGGTTAAATCGGCCTCGCACGCCGCGCCAAACCCGTTCGAGGTGTCCAGTGTCCACCCGCGTCGAGATCGACCACCGCAGCGCACCCCGCCCGCCTCGGCACCCCGAAAAGGCCGCCCGGCCCGACAACCCCATCCAGCGCAAGCCCGACTGGATCCGTGTCCGCGCGCCCGGTAGTGCCATCTTCCAGCAGACCCGAGATCTGATGCGCGAAAACCGTCTGGTCACCGTCTGCGAGGAAGCCGCCTGCCCCAATATCGGCGAGTGCTGGTCCCAACGCCACGCCACCATGATGATTTTAGGCGACACCTGCACCCGCGCCTGCAGTTTCTGCAACGTCCGCACCGGCCTCCCCGGAGCGATCGACACCCAGGAACCCGCCCGCGTAGCCGACGCCGTCGCGAGACTCGGCCTCCGCCACGTTGTCATCACCTCCGTCGATCGCGATGACCTGCCGGATGGCGGCGCCGCCCATTTCGCCGCGGTCATCACCGAAATCCGCAATGTCTCCCCCGCCACCACGATCGAGGTGCTCACGCCCGATTTCCTCCGCAAACCCGGCGCCATCGAGGCCGTCGTACAAGCCCGGCCAGACGTGCTGAATCACAATCTGGAAACCGTGCCGCGCCTCTATCCCACCATCCGCCCCGGCGCGCGCTACTACCAGTCGCTCCGCCTGCTCGATCACGCAAAACAGCTCGATCCCACGATCTTCACCAAATCCGGCATGATGGTCGGCCTCGGCGAAGACCGGGCCGAGATCTTCCAGGTCATGGATGATTTGCGCGTGGCCGGCGTCGATTTCCTCACCCTCGGCCAATATCTTCAACCCACGGTCAAACACGAATCCGTGCACCGTTTCGTGCCGCCCGGCGAGTTCAACGACTACGCCGCCATGGCCCGTGCCAAAGGTTTTTTGATGGTTGCCGCCACCCCGCTCACCCGCAGTTCCTACCACGCCGACGCCGATTTCGCGCAGCTCCGCGAGGCCCGTGCCGTGCGCGCCGCCCAGGCCGCCTGAAGCAACCATGCCCACTTATGCCGACCGCAAGCTCGTCGCCTACCGGCCCGACCAGCTCTTCGATCTCGTTGCCGACGTCGCCAGATACCCGGAATTCCTCCCCTGGTGCGTCGGCGCCCGCATCCGCAGCCAGACGGAGCATGAACTGGTGGCCGACCTTACCATCGGTTTCGGCCCGTTCCGCGAAAGCTTCACCTCGCGCGTCACTTTGGAACGTCCCACCCGCATCCGGGTAAAATACGAAAACGGCCCGTTCCGCTACCTCAACAATCAATGGGTCTTCATCCCCGATCCCCGCGGCGTTCAGGTCGATTTCTGGGTCGATTTCGAATTCCGCAGCAAGCTCCTGCAAAAAGCCATCGGCGTTGTGTTCAACGAGGCCGTCCGCCGCATGGTCGGCGCCTTCCTCAAGCGCGCCGGCGACGTCTACGGCCCGCCAGTAGCCGCGCACGCCGCACAGGCCGAGTAAGGGGCAAAGCCGCCCAATAGCATGTGCCGCCTCTTGGCGACGCACCCTGTTCTCACCAAGGCGCACCAAGGCCAGACTACGTAGGTATATTCCGAAGCTGTTCTTTTTCCGCCAAACCGCGATCATTATGGAATGCAGTGCAACAAAGCCCGCGTCCCAAGGAGGCGGGAACGGAACAGCCTTGGTAAGATGCGTTTGGCAGAATCTGCGCGATCGACACATCCGTGAGCGGGAGAAGGGGGATGACAGAGGCAGCGACGTCGAGTGAGTCACCTCCACGGGACCAAGCGAGCGCGCAGCTATGGTCTACGATAGGGAAGAATATCACGATCTTCAGGCGCCTGAGAGGGCTTTCAATTCTGGAACTCGCAGATGTGGCTAACATAAGCGAACGCCGGCTCATCGACTACGAAAACGGCGCCCGCCGCATCCCGGCTCTCCACCTCGCCGTCATCGCCCAGCACTGCACGGTGGATATCCGAATGATGTTCCGCGACTAATACCCAGCTGCATTGACGCTTCCGCTTTTCCCGCAAAACGCGACCCTAGGGTGGACATGCTCCACCGTTGCAATAGAAAGCCCTTCTTTTCTGAAGAAAAGAAGCAAAAGACTTTTAGTCTTCCGCAGTTCCCCATCGGTGGGCCATGGCACGGATCTTTGCGCCAGCGCAAAAATAAAAGTCTTTTGGTTCTTTTCTTCAGAAAAGAACAGCTTTCCTAAAACGCGTGCCGATGAACGGAAGCTGCAATCAAGCCCCTCCCGCACCAGCCTCCGAGGCCGCAATCGCCAGACGCGCCAGCGCCGGCAGCGACCCGGCGCCGGTCTTTCGCATGATCGCAGCGCGATGATATTCCACCGTCCGCTGGCTTACACCCAGATCGGCCGCGATGATCTTGTTCGGCAAACCCGCCAGCACAAGATCCATGATTTGCCGCTCACGCGGCGTCAGCCCGGCAATCTGATTGGCCGCGCTATCTTTCCATTCAACACGCTTGCGCGAATCCTGTGAGAGTTCGAACGCGCGGGCGATGCTTGGGATCAGATCCGCGCCATCGATCGGCTTCTCGATGAAGTCGATCGCGCCCGCCTTCATCGCCTTCACCACCATCGGCACATCGCTCAGGCCGGTCATCACAATCGCCGGGTGGCGGTGGCCCGCATCCCGCAGCCGCTCGAGCAGCGCGATGCCGCTCATGCCCGGCAGATAGCAATCGATCAGCAGGCACTGTCCCCGATCGGGGCGGTGCGCCGCCAAATAGGCCTCGGCACTCGCGTATATTTCAGACTCGTATCCGGCTTCCCGCAGCACCGAAAATGTGGCGGCACAGAATTGCGCGTCGTCGTCGATAATGATCACAACCGGCGCCAAACTCTGCACCGCCGGCGCCCCCGCATCGGCACGGGCTTTCACGCGCGGCGCCGGCAACTGACTTTGAATGAGCTGCGACAGAACATCCAGCCGCACCGGCTTGGTAAGGTGGGGCAAAGACTGCTCAGCGATCTTCTTCAGCGTTCCCGACGAGATATCGCCTGTCAAAATGATCGCCGGTATCGCAATGCCGGTCGCCTCGCGCAGCCGGCTCACCAGTTGCACGCCGTTCAACCCGTTCGGCAGGTTGTAGTCGGCAATGATAAGGTCGGGCCGGATCGTCCCGCGCGCCACCAGTTCAAGTGCCGCTTGGCCGTCTCGCGGCGTTGCCGCCAGATGCCCCTCATCCTGCAGGCAAAGCTGCAGCGCCTCGCACAGATCCGGGTCATCCTCCACCACCAGGATCACGCCGGTCCGCCGCCGCGGCACGGCTTGCGTGTGCACCTCGCCTGGCGCGGAAGCGGGTGCAGGCCCGTCCGGCGCACGGCTCACCTCTATCGAAAACACCGAGCCTTTGCCGGGCGTTGACTGAACACTTACCGTGTGTCCCAACAACATTCCCAACCGCCGCACGATGGATAACCCAAGCCCAAGGCCGCGGCTGCGCTCGCGCGCCGGATTGTCCAGTTGGATATATTCTTCGAATATCTGCCCAAGCCGGTCTTCCGGGATTCCCAAACCGGTATCCCATACCTGAATGCTCACGCGATTGCCGCGCCGCCGGCAGCCGATCAGAACGCGGCCCTGCTCGGTATATTTCAACGCATTGGTCAACAGGTTGCGCAGCATCTGCTCCAGAAGCCGCGGGTCGCTCTCCACAATAAGGCTGCACTTCACCATGCGCAGCACAAGTCCCTGCGCCTGCGCATGGTAGGTGAACTCCTCCAGCAGGCGGCTCAGCATGTCGTTGATCGCGATGCGAACGGGCTGGGCCTGCACCACACCGGCATCGATCTGATTGATGTCCAGCAGCGTGTTCAATATGCCCGACATGGCATGGATGGTATCGCCCTGGCGTTCGATCAGCGTCCTGATCTTCTCGCCTTCCGCCGCCTTCATCAGCAATCCGTGCAGCAAAGCCAGCGTTTGCAGCGGCTGGCGCAGATCATGGCTCGCGGCCGCCAGGAAGCGGGATTTCTCGCGATTGGCGAGGTCGGCATGCCGCCGCGCCGCATCCAGCGCGCTGGCAGCCCGCTTGCGCTCCGTAATGTCCGTGAACGTGATCACCACGCCGCCCACCTGCCGGTTGTGCTCCCGATACGGCAGGATGCGCCGCATGAACCAGGCGCCCCCGGCGGCATCCGTCTCGCGCTCGATCGGCGTCAAAGTCTCCAGCACCGTCCGGGCATCGGCCAGCAGGTTCTCGTCATCCGCAAGCGGGCGCAAATCGGCGAGCGGCCGGCCGATATCGCCATCGATAATCCGGAACAAGGCTTGCGAGGCCGGGGTGAAAAAGCGGATCCTGAAATCCGCATCCAGAAACAATGTCGCCACGTCGGTGCTGTACAGCACGTTCTGCAGGTCGTCCGACATCGTGCGTTGCCGCTCCAGCGTCTCCTGCAACTGGCTGTTCAGCGCCGTCAACTCCTCGTTCAACGATTGCAGTTCTTCCTTGGAGGTCAGCAACTCCTCGTTCGTGGATTGAAATTCCTCGTTGACCGAAAGCGCTTCCTCATGGATCGCCCGATGTTCCTCGCTGGAGGTTTCCAGGTCGCGCAGCGCGCTTTCCAACTCGGCGGTCGTGGCTTCCAGCTCCTTTTCCAGCTCGCTCACGCGCTGTGTGCGGCGCGTCTGCACCGCGGCTTTCGGCTTTTCGCCGCCGGCCTCCCCGTGTGTCTCCTCGCCCACGAAACACACCAGCAGGAGCTCTTCGCCGGCGATCGTCATTGGCTGCACATCCAGGCCAAAAGGCACCGAATGATCGATCAGGCGTATCCATCCCCCGCCAGATATAACCCGTCTCTTCTCCGTGCGCGCAAGTTCGAGTACCGACTTGAGTTTCGACCGCATCCCAGGCCGCGCCATCGCCAGCACGTTGTTCATCTGGTGCCCCGGCGGCACGCGCAGGTATATGTCGGTGGGTCCCACGGAATACAGACATTCGTAATTGCTGTTGATCAGCACGGAAGCCGGCGCGAAGGTCTCGACCAGCCGCTGCCGTGTCAGCTCCGCCACCGTGGTTTGGCGCACCGAAGCGGGCAATGGCAGGGTCAGGCCGCGCAGCTTAAGGCTTTCGCCCGCCGAAGATGCAATGCCCAGCACGCCCGAACGGTTTCGCCCGATCCGGCGATAGACGCGCTCCGCCGTCGATACCGTTTCAAAACGGCCCTCGGCATGGTTCACCGCCTCCGCATTGCCCAGCAACAGCAATCCACCCTCGCGCAAGGCAAAATGAAACAGCGAAAGCACCTTGGCCTGCGCATCCGGCTGCAGATAGATCATCAGGTTGCGGCACGAAATCATGTCCATGCGCGAAAACGGCGGGTCCGCCAGAACGTCCTGCACCGCAAACACGATCGTCTCGCGCAACTCCGGCCGCACCCGGTAGCCGTGGTCCTCGATCGTGAAGAATCGCGCGAGCCGCTCGGCCGACATCTCGAGCGCGATATCGGCCGGATATAACCCCTCGCGCGCCCGCGCCACCGCACCCGGATCGACATCCGAAGCGAACACCTGCAGCCGCAAATCGCTCTTCGCCTTGGCGATCTGCTCCAGAAACAGCATGGCGAGCGAATAGGTTTCCTGCCCGGTGCTGCAGCCGGCTATCCACAGCCGCAAGGTCTTTTCGCCGGCGGAGCTGCGCAGCAGGTCCGGAATGAAATCCGTCTCGAGCAGAGCAAAGACGTTCGGGTCCCTGAAAAAACTCGTCACGTGGATCAGCAGGTCGGAGGCCAGTTTCTCGATTTCCGCCGCGTCGGCGCGCAGCATTGTCAGGTAGCGGCCGGTGGAACTCATCGATAGCCCTGCCATCGCCATGCGCCGCTCGATTCGCCGCCGCAGCGTGCCGGGTTTATACAGCCTGAAATCATGCATCGTACGCTGCCGGAGCAGCGCGATGATCTCGGCCAGGTAGGTCCCATCGTCGGACGACTCGCCTTGGCTGCTGCCCCGCTCGATCTCCGCCCTACGTACAAATCCGATCAGCGCCGCGGGGATTTCAGCGACAGGCAGCACCAGGTCCACCGCCCCGGTCTCGATGGCGCTGCTCGGCATGCCGTCATGCGCCGCCTCCTCCAGACTTTGCGCGATCACCAGGCCACCCTTCGCCTTCACCGCCCGCGCCCCCAGGCTGCCATCGGATCCGGAGCCAGACAGAATAACGCACGCCACCCGCCCGCCTGCATGGTCCGCCAGCGATAGCAGCAGAAAATCGAAAGGCAGGCGCACGGCGCCACCTGCGCCGCCCGGCGAGAGCATAAGCAAGCCCCTGCTGACCGAAAGATAGGTGCCGCGCGGAATAAGATACACGTGGTTGCGCAGGATCTGCATGCCGTTCGTGGCCTCCAGCACCGGCATCGCCGTGTGCTTGGCCAGCAATTCGGCCATCAGGCTTTCATGGTTCGGGTCCAGATGCTGCACCAGAATGAACGCCATGCCGCTATCGTCCGGCATGGCTTCCAGCAGCTTGATGCACGCTTGCAGGCCGCCGGCAGAAGCGCCCACGCCAATGATGGCGAGCTCGTTGTCGATGCCGGCGCCGTCCTGCCCCGACAGCTCACTCATTTTGGTCAGGCGGCGGGCATCAGGCAAAGGCTCGATTCCTTGCGACTGCGCCACGTGTTGAAAGGCACATTGCTGAGGCAGCTTATCATGTTGCGGCCAGTATAGCCATGCGCAACCGGCGCGTTGCTCCCCCCCTGCTGCACGCATGTTTTGGTTGAGGCCGCCATCCAAAAATCCGCCGGCGGACACACCACGTCATCGGCCGTGATCACAATGCGGGTAACTTATTGGCGTATTGCAATCGTGCGTAGCAATCACCGGTAGCAAGACAGAGATGCCGCTCTTCCACGGAGGATCGCGGCGCATGAAAAACATTTTAGGCCCCAAGCGGGCAAAAACCTTCGGCACAGTCGTCGCCGCCTCCTTGGCGGCGTCCGGCCCCATCGGTCATCACCAGGCCACCCGCCATGTCCATGCATGGTCAGTGCTGCCCGGCGGCAATGTTCATCTTGGGGTCGTGCTGCCAGGCCTCAACGCCGAAGGGGCCATGTTGCCCGACGATAGCCCACAGAGCGGCGTGCTCCCCCTCGCCGGCCAGAAAAATGCCGTGTTGCCCGGCGCCATTCACGAAAAAAGGGTGTTGCTGCCCGGTGGCGATTGCGTCAACAAACCGACAGGATTCCTGCCTCTGCATATCAGTGGAGACCAGGCCTTCCTGTCCCTCCCAATCAACGGGTCCACCGCGAATATGCTTCTGGACACCGGCGATTTCGTGACAGCACTGACGCCGGATGTGGTACGGCGGATGGCCTTGCCACGATCCTCACGCCCAAAAATTCAGATGACCGGGCTGACCGGCGCCTATGACGCATCGGTTGTGGACGCGCAAATTGTTCAATTTGTCGGCCGCGATCTGAAGAATCTGTCCTTCCCCGTGCTGCCGGAAGGCGAATTCGCCCCAAGCGAACACACCGACGGTCTGTTCGGCGCAAACTACCTTTCGGCCTATGACGTGGACATGGATTTCGCCGGCAAGCAATTGAATTTTTATGGCACGGCGAACACCTGCAGTTGGTCTGGACCGCGATGGACGGCGACGGCCGTGAAATATTTTGCGACCAATATCGGCTATCATCTGCTGCTGATACCGATCCGCGTGAACGGCGTCGAACTGAACGCGCTGATCGACACCGGTAGCGAAGAAACCTCGATTACCGCCGCCGCCGCGGCCACCCTCGGCGTGACAAAGGCGCAAACGCGGCAGGACCAGGATGTCAATGAATCCGGCCTGGGCGTCACCTCCTCGCGCCTGCATGTTTTCGACTCGATCCAGATCGGCTCTACCATTTTCCAACGGCCGAAACTCGCGGTCGATGACGGGCCAAGCATCCAGCAGGAACAGAACATATCGTCCGCGAGCCCGCAGCAGCCAGGTGTGACACACAAACTGGCCGCGGTTCTCGGCCCCAACCCGGCCAACAAGCAAGAGATGATCGTTACCTTTCAGCGGCACGCCATGTTCAGCGGGCACGGCCAGCTCGATGTCATCCTGGGCGCGGATTTCATGTTCAAGAAAAAATTCTACCTCGCCTATCACCAGAATGCCGTTTACATAAATTAGCGCCTGTCGTCAGTCATATCACCGACATGCGGTAACGGTGGGCTGCCCTGCGGCCCACCGCTTCCGCGCGGCTTTAACCCCGCAAAATGAACGATTCATGCCACGAAAGCCCCGCGTCACGTATGCTGCTCGGAGAAAGGAGCAGAAGAATGCTCTTTTCTTCAGAACAGAAAACGTCTCTGCCTTCCGCGCCGGAACAAACACCCTATTCGCAACTTTCCCGGCACCACACCGTTCGGGTTCAACATGCATGAAGCAGCATGAAGGCCAAGTGTGAAAAAGTCGCTCACCTTCGCGCCCAATCGGATCATCTCGCTCAGCCTGCTTGTCTTCCTGCTGGCAAGCGGAACGATGGCTGTCGAAAGCGCGCGCGAACTGGCGCTCAGCCGCGCCTGGCTGCAGCGCAACACCCTCGCACTTGCCGACATAAGGGAATCGGCGGTTTCAATTCGCGATGCCGAATCGGGTCAGCGCGGCTACCTTCTCACCGGTGACCCGACCTATCTGCGGCCATATCTCACAGCCGTGCCGCGGATCGCCGCATATCTCGCAGCACTGCAAACCCTGTTTGGCGACAATGCCGCGCAACAATCCCGCCTTGCGGCCTTGCGTCCGCTGATCACCGCCAAAATCGCCGAAATGGCCGAGACGTTGCAATTGAAGCAGCAATCCGGCACAGGCGCCGCCATGGCGCTGGTGCGCACCAACCAGGGCCAGGCCCTGATGGCCAGCATCGAGGCGGAGCTGACCGCGATGACCCTGCTGGAGCGGCAGCTGCTCGCCGGGCGCCTGGAAGACTCCAACAATGCCATGCGCGTGGTCAGCGCCATGGCCGTGCTGGCCACGGCGCTGGCCACAATAGCCATATACTGCGGCATACGCAGGCTCAATATTGTGGCCGCCACCGACCGCCTGACCGGGCTGTTGAACCGCAACCGCATCTGGGATCTCTACAACCACGGTCTGCTGCAAGGCAAAACCGGTGTTACAGCCATCATCTATGTCAATCTCGATCGGTTCCGCTCCGCCAATATGATGTTCGGCCTGAAGGCCGGCGATACGCTGCTGATCGAGGTGGCGCGCAGGCTGCGCAGCCTGGGCGGCGAGGTCGCCATCGGGCGCCGCGGCGCCGACGATTTCGTTTTCTGCTGCTACGATATGTCCTGCGGCGCCGCGGAGGCTCTGGGCCGCGCGGCCGTCGTCATTCTGGCGCTTCCCTTCGAATTCGGCGCTCACAGCATGCACCTCACGGCCAGCGTCGGCGTCTCCCATGCCGATACCGCCGGCGACGTCGATCTGCGGCAGGCGGCCGACGACGCAATCTGGGTCGCCAAGGCCGAAGGCGGCAACATCTGCGTCAGTTTCCTGCCATCGATGCTGGCGGAGCGGCGCGACCTTGCGGAGCTGGAAGAGGATTTGCGGCATGCGATCGACAGCCAAACCGAGCTGTCGCTCGCCTATCAGCCGGTGGTGTGGATCGCCGGCAGGCAGGTCGGCGCGGTGGAGGTGCTGGCGCGCTGGGCGCATCCGCGCCTGGGCCAGATTCCCCCGTCCCGCTTCATCCCGCTGGCGGAAACCCGGGGGCTCATCGTGCCGCTCGGCCGCAAGCTGATGCAACTCGCGGTATCCCAGGCACAGCTGTGGCGCGAGCGCGGGCTGAAACCAAACATGCTGACCAACATCAACATTTCGCCCCTCCAATTCGCCTCGGGTGACGTCATTGCCGAGTTTGCCGCCATGCTGGCGGCGGCCGATCTGCGGCCGCAGGATTTCTGCATCGAGGTGACCGAAGGCGCATTTACCAACGCCCAGGCCATCGCCGGCCTGCAGGAGGCGCGGCGCATAGGTTTTTACGTCACCATGGACGATTTCGGAGTCGGCTATTCCTGCCTCGCACAATTGCCGCGCCTGCCGCTCGTGTCCGTAAAACTCGACCGCAGCTTCATCCTTGGCGCCGAACAGGATCTTGGCGAGGCGGTCATGCTCGCCTCCATCGTTCAACTCGCACACGCGCAAAATCTGGCCGTCATTGCTGAAGGGATCGAAACAGAAACGCAGTTTGCCCTGGTCGCCGATTCCGGCTGCGATGCCATCCAGGGGTATTTCTACGCCCACCCGATGCCGGCCGCGGCGCTGGAACAATGGCTCGCTGCCTGGCCGCCGCTCGCCCCGGCCCTGCCCGAGCCTTTGGCGCGGTTCGGCATGCGGCGCCAGGACTGAAAATTCCTTGCGGGACTCGACCCTGGGCGCGGCGCGAGACTAAGAGGCTCTCGCATCGATGTTCCAGAAAAGAAGGACTTCTTGAGTGGTCCTGGAAAGCGACGCAGCTTATTCTGAAAAAGAAGTCATTGCTCACCCCCCGGCTGCACTGGAAGCACCTGATCCTGCGTCGCTATCCGGCCAAATCCCGTATTTTCGAACGCGATGCTGAAAAATAAAAGTCTTTTTGCTTCTTTTTCTTCAGAAAAAGAAGAGTCTTGTTCTTTTCTGAAGAAAAGAACCAAAAGACTTTTAATTTCTGGCGTCGCTCACGCGTATGTGTTAGCATTATTCCACAAATAAAGACTCGTTTCGCACCCAATGGTGCCGGAAGTGCATTTCCGAGTCGCGCATGTGGATTGGAACAATGGTCAAAGAAAAATTCCGCCAGGTGGATGACGGCTTGATAGACCATTGTTTCCAGCCTGTTATCGACTGGCTGGCGGAACATACAGCGTTCGATTGCTACGCGGTGGCCCGCCTCTGCACCGACTTGTCGGCCTTCGCCTGGGTCTTATCGCAGAGCAACGGCCTCATCGCCGCGATCCACGCGGCAAGAACCGGGGAGGCCGCTTTTCGGGCATCGCTGCTGCTGCTCGGTTTGGGCGCCCTCATGGTGCTGCGCACCCTGTTCCAGCGCTCCGCCGGCGCCGGCGCCGCAAACTGCGCCAACCCCCTGCGCGCCGGCATGCATGTGCACCGCTTCATCTGCGTCTCCTGGCTGCTCGGCCTGATGTTCAAGGCGGCAATCGGCCCCTCCGGACTCGATGGCTATACGGCGCTCGCAGTCGGGCTTTGCGGCACCGCCGCGGTCTACTTCGCCTCCTGCTCAAACCGCCCGCCCGCCCGCCGCACGTCCCGCCCCCCGCAGGATGACCGCCTCTGGGCCAAGGCGAACTGAGTCAGCAAAACGAAGAAAGCCCTTCTTTTCTGAAGAAAAGAAGCAAAAGACTTTTGTTTCTCCGCCGCCCCCAAGCGCGGGGCCATGATACGGATCTTGCCGCCTGCGTGGAATGAAAAGTTTTTTGGTTCTTTTTTTCAAAAAAGAACATGCTTTCTTATTTCTTAAAAGCATCGATCAACTGCAGCGCCGCCGGCCCGCCAACAATCAAGAACACCGTCGGCATCAGAAATACGATCATCGGTATCGTCATCAGCGTCGGCAACTGGTTCGCGCGCTCCTCCATTTTCAAAACCGTGTCGTTGCGCAGCTCGGCCGCAACACTGCGAAGCGCATGGGCCAGCGGCGTGCCATAGCGCATTGTTTGCGTCAGCGTCGTCACCACCGATTTGATGCTCGGCATATTCACCCGCTCATAAAGATTCGCGAGTGCCAAATCGCGATTGGGCAATATCTTCATATCGGCCGAGGTCAGCGCCAGTTCCTGCGCCAATTCCGGCTGCGACTGCTGCAATTCCACAACGATACGATCCACGCCGTCCTCGAACGAAAGACCAGCCTCAACGCAAATCACCAGCAACTCGATGGCGTCAGGCAACCCGCTCACGATCGCCTTGGAGCGCGCCTTGATCTGGTGGCCCACCAGCATTTCCGGCACGAACCAGCCCACCAGACCGAATCCCGCGCTCACCAGCATGTGCAAGGGCAGCGAGCGGGCAATCGCATGGAGCCGGCCCACAAAACCATAGATCAGCACGGCCAGAACCGATATCAGCAGCAATTTGCACACGAGCAGGGCCTGCATCGCCCGTTCCTCCGGCACGCCGATATGGCCAAACAGCCGCATCGCCGCCCGGTGCCGTTCCACCGAGACGCCATGGATTTCGCCGCGTGTGAAACTCACGGCAATAGGGGCTGAAGCAGCGCCCATCGTCTTGAACTTGCCGCGTACCAGCTCCACGCGCCTTCCCACCGCCTCATGGCGTATCCTGGAACTGAACCAGATAAGCCCGAGGCCGCCGAAACCAAGCGACACGCCAAACATCAGAAGTGCCAGGCCAGGAACAACCGAGCTGGAAGCGCTGCTCATCGCAATCTCCGGCCCAGGGTCATCTACACCTCGGTCACGCTGCGCAGCATCATGCGAATGGAGGTAAATCCCGCAAACATCATCGCCCCCGCGATACCCAGGATAACATTGCCGCGCGTGTCCGTGAAAAGCGGCGTCAGGTAGCGGGGGCTTACCACCAGCATCGCGCCAATCACAAAAAACGGTATGCCGCCCAAAACATACGCCGACATGCGCACTTCCCCTGTCACCGCCTTGCCCTTCTGGCGCATCGCCCGCCGCTTGCGCATGATGTCGGAAAGGATCGCCAAGGTGGAGGTCAGGTTGCCGCCGGTCGTGCGTTGCAGCGAGATCGAAATGGCAAAAAACCGGAAATCCGGCAGCCCGATTCGAATGCTTGCAAGGGAAAGCGCGTCCTCGAAACCGATGCCGATCCCCATCTGGTCCGCGATCTGCGCGAACACAAGATTGACCGGTGGCGATGCCTCCGCGCCGATGGCGCGAATGGTCTCCGTCACCGGCAGCCCCGCCCGCAACATGCGGATCATCATGTCGATCGTCTCCGGAAACGCGGCCACGAATTTCTGATCCGATGCGTTCTGCTCATGTTTCAGCCACATGCGCGGCAGCAGCAGGAACATGATCGGCGTGATCGCCCCTGCCAGGATCAGCGGCAAATGAAACGTCGTGCGCAGCAGCAACCAGCTGGCAGCCGCACCGCAAACCGCCATGGCGAGCAGCAGCACTGCCGAGGCATGCATCCCCCAGTCATGCGACAGCCCAAGCGAAAACACATGCCGCGTGCTCACACTCAGTTCCGCAAGCCAGCCCGGGCCAGTCTGAGCGGCTTTAACGAGCGCGGTATCCGCGCCGGCCGCGGCGCCGCTTCGGGTGATCAGGGAGAGCCGTGCCTCCCTGTCCTGGCGCACGCGCCGTGCATAGGCCAATCCCCAGAACAGGCCGGCGCCCACCAGCCCGAGCAGCAGCAGCGTCAGCAGGATTGGCAGCACCAGCATGGTCAGGTCGTGCTCGTCTGTTGCGGCGCCGTCGCCGACATGAAGGCATCCGCCAGGCCGTAATAATCCAGCCGCGGCAGAAAACGCGGCCGCAGGCCGCTGGAATCGAAACTGCCGCGCAATCTGCCATCCGCATCCTGGCCGATATATCGGTAGTTGAACAATGTCGCCAATGAGAACACGTCGTCTTCCAGCCCGATCACCTCGATGATTTCCGTCACCCGGCGCACACCGTCGCGCATCCGTTCCGTCTGGATGATCATGTCGAGCGCGCTCACCATCTGGCCGCGAATCGCCGCCAGCGGCAGGTTGGCATTGGCCATCAGCATCATGTTCTCGATCCGGTCGAGCGCGTCACGGCCCGAATTCGCATGAACGGTCGACATCGATCCGTCATGGCCCGTATTCATCGCCTGCATCATGTCGAACGCCTCGGGTCCGCGCACCTCGCCCAGAATGATCCGGTCCGGCCGCATCCGCAGGGCATTGCGCAACAAATCGCCCTGGGTGATTTTCCCCTCCCCCTCAAGATTGGGCGAACGCGTTTCCAACTGCACCACATGCGGCTGCTGCAACTGCAATTCCGCCGCGTCCTCGATCGTCACGATGCGCTCCGTGGGTTCGATCGTGCTCGATAGCGCATTCAGCAGCGTGGTCTTGCCCGATCCGGTGCCGCCCGAAATGATGATGTTCAGCCGGCACCGCGCGGCGATTTCCAGCGCCCTTGCCATGCCCGGCGAAACCGTGCCCATCTTGGCAAACTGCTCGAAATTCATCGCGCTTTTTGAGAATTTGCGGATCGAAAGGCAGGGCCCTTTCAAACTCAGCGGCGGGATGATCACGTTCACCCGGCTGCCATCGGCCAGCCGCGCATCCAGCATCGGGCTGCTCTCATCCACCCGCCGCCCGATCGCCGAGGCAATCCGTTGCGCCACATGCAGAACATGCGCGTTGTTGCGGAATTTGATCGGCGTCAGCTCCAGCTTGCCGCGCCGCTCGACAAACACCATGAACGCGCCATTCACCAATATGTCCGAAACCGTGCCGTCGCGCAGCAGCGATTCCAGCGGGCCAAGGCCCACCATGTCGTCAACGATCAAATTGGAAAGCGTATGCTGTTCCTGCCAATTCAGCAGCAGGCGATGTTCGGTCGCAATCTGTGCCACCAGATCGATCACCCGCAGCGACAATTCGGATCTCGACATCCGCACCGCCACCGCCGGTTCGATCCGCAGCAGAACTTCGTCGCGGATAAGGTCCGGCGTCAGCGAGGCGCGCGTTGGCAGAAGTTTGGTGGCCGTCTCCTGCTTGGCGTTGGCAAGATTGGGCTGCCCCGCTTCAGGCGTGGCCGTCGCCTCGGTGCTGGGTTGCACCCGCTTGCCGAAATCGAGTGTTTTCATTGCCGGAACCAGTGCCAGGCTTTGCTGGCGATCACGACTTCTTCCTCCCCCGAAAGCTGGCGGTAGAGGGGCGCGAGGCCTTTCTGGAATGGCGCGCATTTTTCAAGGCCGCGCACGCCAAGCAGCGCGGCCGCGCCGATCTCACGCGAGAACGGTATCTTGATGTCGGGCTTCACGCCCACCGCGCGCACAAATTCTTCGTCCGACAATCCATCGTTCGCACCGCTCTTGTTCAGCACGTGAACCATCGTCAGCTCGGCGCTGTTGCGCCCGATTTCGTTGCGCCAACGCGCAACATCGCGGGCGCAGGCCAGGCTCGCCGAGCTTACCAGCACCACGGTCCCGGGCAGATGCAGCAGATGCAGCAGCCCGGGTGCCACCGACGAAGGAATATCCACGAATACATAGCGATTGCGGCGCAACAGGTGCGACAGCAGGCTCATCACGGCAGCCTCGTTCGGCGGCGAAAACCCGGCCAGCGGCTCCAGCCCCGCGAGCAACCCCAATCGCGCGCCAACCTGGATGATGGCCCGGTCAAGAAACAATTCATCAACCCTCTCGGGGTGATCGAGCGCTTCCTTCAGCGCGTGGGTTGGCGTGGCATCAAGTTGCAGGGCGGAATCACCGAACTGCATATCCAGATCCACCAACCCCACGCGCCGGTTATGCGCCTCGGCGAGGTAGCGGGCGGTCGAGGTCGCAATCATCGTGCCGCCCGAACCGCCGCGAATGCTCACCACCAGGATCAGCTTGCCGTCGCGCGACTGCACCTTCGTCGTCGCACCCGTCAGGATGTCCTGGCATGTCTGCAAAACCAGGCTGCGCACCAGCGGTTTGTAGTAGTATTCGACGACGCCTACTTCCTTCAGGCCGCGATAGACACGTATGTCGTTCACGTCGCCGATCACGATCACACCGGTTTGCGGGTCGCACACATTGGCCAACTCCCGGATATGCGGCACCGGGTCGTCGGTGCCTTGAATATCCACGATCAGCAGCCGCGGCGAGGCCCGCTTGGTGAGTGCCGCGATCGCGCCATCGACACCGCCGGTTGCAAATTCCGGGTTGGGCACGGAAAGGTCAGAGAGGCATTGCCGGATAACGCCTTCCGAATCGCCATCGCTGACAAACACCATCGTCGTCTTGGCCAGCAAGTTTGGGATAGGCAAAGCCAGTTGCACCACGGAGGCATCCATCAGGAGCCGCTCGCGCCGCCCGATGAACCCGTTCCGCCGGGTGTAAAGCCGCCGGCGCCTGCACCTGTTTTCACCGTGCCCAGCCGATACCGGTCCACTGCCGCTGCCGCCGCCGTGCCATCGGCCGGCCCCAGCGGACGGCCCTTGTCAAGATCCGCCGGGTTGGCCAATTGGGCACGCACATCCCAATGCAATGTGCAGCCGAGATAGGGAGAATCCTGATTCTCGTTGATATTGGCGGGAAAATCCGTCCATACCGGGCACGGGTTCGCGGCCGTCGGCACCGGCGGCGGCGGCAGCTGCCGTGCGTCCCGTTTCATCTCCGCGCAGCCGCCGAGGCAGGCGAGCAGGCTGATCGCGGTTGCGGCCCGATGGGGCGTTGTGTGTTGGGCCATTTCTCCTACTCCATCATCAGGCCAGCTTCGCCATGCAGATGCGGTTCCGTCGTGCTTGGCACGGGCGGTTCCGTGCTATCGGGCCTCGCCGCACGCAGCCGGTCCCACAGGATGCGTTCTATGTCGCTCGAATATTGAAATCCCTCGGTCGGCAGATGCATGTCCGTCGCCCGTTCCACCGGCTTTACCACGTAAGGTGTCACGATGATCACCAGTTCGCTTTCGTTCTTTTGAAACGAGCTAGAGCGGAACAGCGGTCCCAGCACGGGAAGGTCGCCCAGCCCCGGCAGGTTTTGTATCTGGTTCGAACCGTTGTTCTGAAACAGCCCCGCAATCACAAAGCTTTCGCCGCTGCCAAGTTCCACCGTCGTATCCACGCGCCGCACCGTCAGCGCCGGGATCGCGATGCCGTCCAATGTCAGATTGCCCACCGTGGTCAATTGGCTCACTTCCGGCTCCACCTTCACGCTGATGCGATTGCCGTCCAGCACGGTCGGGGTAAATTGCACGCTGACGCCATATTTCTTGTACTCCACTGTCACTTCCTGAACGCCTTGCGGCACCGGAATAGGGTATTCGCCGCCGGCCAGAAAATTCGCGGTCTCGCCTGAAAGGGCGGTCAGCGTGGGTTCGGCCAGGATGGTCGCCAGCCCCTTCTGGTCGAGCGCGTCGATCACCGCCGCAATCTGCGTGTTGCCGGCGGTGTAAGCCACGCCATACGAGCCGAAAGTGCTCGTGGATGTCGAACGCTGAAAAGCGCCCGAAATGATCGGTATGCGGCCGGTCGCCACGCCAACCGCGAATGATCCATTCTGCGCCATCGCTCCCCAGTTCACGCCAAGCGACCGCGTGATGGTGCGATCCAGTTCCGCTACCTGCACACGCAGCGTCACCTGGATGGCCGCATCCACAACCACATTGAAATTCAGCGTTTCCTTGTCGCCAAGAAACTGGGTCGCGGTATTGCGCAGCGTGGCCGCCGCGCGCGGCGAGGAGGCATGGCCCGAAACTGTCACGCCATTTTTCGCCGGCGTGACCGTCACCTGCGCGTCCGGCACCGCGCGCCGCAGCGCCGAGATCAGATCGCCGATCGGCCGGCTTACCTTGATCGTGTAGCTCGTGGTCACACCGTCCTCGCCAATGGCAAACATGGTGGTCGTGCCAGGCTGCTTGCCATACACCAGGATATTTGTGGGGGTCGCCACATGGACATCGGCAATATCGGGGTTGGCAATGAACACCGATTTCGCCGGGCCGCCCAGATCGATCATGCGCGCGGTATCGGCGTCGATCGAAACCCGTGGGCTGGACCTCACATTCCCGGGTCTGGCCGCCTGCGCCGAGCCCGGCACGGGCATGCACGCCAGGGCGATCGCGCAGCCGCACAATGCTGCGCGCAGCAGGCGATCAACACCCCACAAGTCCGTTGTCCGAGAAACAGCGGTGTTCGATTTTCGCGCCATGGATCACCTCGATTGCAAGCGGTGCATGCTTATTGGCGGGTGCAGGCGTTCCCTCACCCTCAAGAGCGGGGGAAACATCCGAGGCCCAGGTAGGAAGGGAATGTTCACCCACCGCGCTCTGTTCGCCGTCTGCCTGGCGGCCACGCAGGGAGAGTTGCAGACTGCCGAGTTGAACGGCCACCAGAAGCATTTGCGCCTGCGGCTCCGTCACTTCGAGCGTGACGGTTTTCGGCAGTTTCGGTTCGGCGGCGGCGGCGGCCAGGGTCTTGTCCTCCGCGGCCAGGGGCGTGCTTGTCAATGCCTGGTCCACGGCGATGATCCGCAAATCATGCAGTACGGTTTCGCCAACGGAACGGTGCCCGGGATCGCCCGTGGTCATGAAATGCTGCGTCAGCACCACATCCACCCAGTCGCCGGGCAGCACCAGGCCGGTATCGCTCTGCACCGCATCCACCGCGATCGAAACGGCGCGATCGCCGGGTGCGAGCGTTGCCACAAGAAACCCCCGATCGCCGGGCTTGACGATATCGTCGGCGGTCAGCGCCTGATCCTCGGCCAGTGGCACGCGCGTAACCGCGCCGGCGAAATCCGCCTGTGTCACACTGCCGCGCAGGTAATCGGCCGCATTGGCGGCCGCCTGCGGCACGTCGTGCCAGGTGAGATCTTCCATCCGCAGCAATGTGCCGGCCGGCAGTTCCCGTGCCGCGACAAGTATCCACACAGGCAGCACCGCAACCGGGCGGGCCGGCCCGCCGCTCGTTTCCCTCAGCCAAACTGCCGCCACAATGGCACCCAGCGCCAAGGCGATGATGCCTATTGCCAGGAGAGTATTGCGGGCCAGCATCGCACTGTCTCAAAGGCCGTCTCGCAAAACACGCCGGCCAGCACGGCAACGGCATACGGCATGGAAGGGCTTTCCAGGATGCGCCCGTGTTCCCGGTCCAGAAAACCGGCGAAACCTGTCCGGGCCGTCAGGATGTGTGGCTGCGCCACATTGGCCTGTTTGCGCAAAATGGCCTGCGCCAGAAGATAGCAGCAGGAAAGCACGCCGCCTGCCACAAAGATGGCCAGCAGCAAATTGCCGGAATCCCGCAGCGGCACCAGCAGCGTCACCGCGCCGATCAGCTTCACGTCGCCCCAGCCCATGAGTTTATAACAGGCCAGCAAACCCACCAGGAAAACGACAGCCGCGCACACAAGCACGCTGAGGGCAAACATCTCAAGCCCATCGAAACTCCGCAGTGCCAGGCCGCAAATCACCACCGCCAGCACCAGCAGGTTGGGAACAATCCTGTGCCGCAGATCGGTCACCGCCGCCAGGCCAAGGCAAGCCAGCGGCACCGCCTCCATGACGATCGCAACCGGTGATGAGATCATGCCTGCGCCTTGCGCAAGGCCGGCCGCGCGAGGGTTTGTTGCAGGTCATGCCGGTTCATTCTGTTGCCTAGTTATGTTTTTTCAGCCCCGTTGGATGCAATGCGCCTTGCATTGCACCCCCTCGCTTCATGCTGCGCTCAATGAACAACCCACGGCACTGCAAACGCAGCTGCCGGAGTGCCTCTTAGAGCGCGGTCGAAACCTTGCCGAACACCAGGCCAAGATTTGTGCCCACAAGCGTAATCGCCACAATGATGGCAACCGCCACAAGGGCGGCGATCAGCCCGTATTCGATGGCGGTTACGCCATTCTCGGAAAATATCTTTTTATACTCGCTCAAGGGCCGAGTAACACGAAATGCCATAACCAAATTCCTTCCGAGGGCGCATATTCGCCATTCGCAAGGCAAAATCTTCCGATTTCAGGCACGCTTCAATGATATGGGTCATCGAACGGCAGGTTACTTGCCGCTACATCGCAAACAATCACGTGCGCTGCTGGCCGGCCCGGGTTCAGCTTCGCGATGCACCTGAGGGGAATTTTTCGATGCGCGCAGCAAAACGCAGAAAGTTCCGAAGGTCCGCGGCAAGCTGCGCTCTGCTCGGCGCCGTCCTCGCCTGCGCCGGCTGCGGCGGCACCCCGCAGCCTGACTCCGCATCCGCCACCGCCCGCCAGGGCCACCCAACGCGTGAGCAGGGGCAAATTGGCCTGGCCCTCGCGCGCGCGGCCCGCCAGGCAGGCGATCTGCCCGGCGCCATTCAGCTCTACCGCAATTTCGCCCAGGGCCCGAACGCCACCCCGGCCATATTCGTGGAACTGGGCGATACCCTGCTGGAGGCCAAGCAATACGACGACGCCATGGATGCCTTCAGCCGGGCCGAAGGCACCAGGGCAAAGCTCGGCGCAATGCTCGGCCTCGACCGTGCCCACATGGCCCTGGGCGAGGCCACAATCGCCCTGACCTATGCCGACAAGGCCCTGAAGCTGGCGCCGGGCGATACGCGCGTCCTGGTCGATCGCGGCGCCACGCTCGATGCGCTGCAGCGCCATGCCGAAGCCCAAGCCTCCTATCGCGCCGCCCTGGCCATCGCCCCGCGCAACGTCCCCGCGCGCAACGATCTCGCTTTGTCGCTGGCCCTCACCGGCCAGTTCAGCGAAGCCATCCGCCTGATCGCCCCGCTGGCGCGCTCATCCACCGCCACCCCCAAAATCCGCGAAAACCTCGCGCTGATCCTGGGCCTCAGCGGCGACGACGCATCCGCCGCCAAGGTCAGCCGCATGGATCTCGATGAGGTGAGCACAGCGGATAATCTGACATTTTTCGACCAAGCCAGAACCGCCAAGCCCTAACCGCCGTCTCCCTCCCCTTGTGGCCATGCGGGTCACGTATCTCCGAAATAAATTAAAGCAAACAAATTTAGATTTAGAATGCGCCTTTCTTCTCCCTCCCCCTTGTGGGGAGGGTCGGGGTGGGGGTTCGTGCCGCGAAAA
>Ga0116231_10006365_pt1 | contig 22590 bp, 22 predicted proteins | sample S1TSphgellanicum_2_FD_89695 | JGI IMG/M metagenome (GOLD analysis project Ga0116231, IMG submission 89695) | Host-associated microbial communities from peat moss isolated from Minnesota, USA - S1T2_Fd - Sphagnum magellanicum MG | ecosystem: Host-associated > Plants > Peat moss > Unclassified...
CCAGGTCAGCCATTCCAGATTGGCCTTATTCTAGCCGCTTCACACCTGGAGCGAGGGTCAATCCCGGTATCCCATCCCGGCAAGCACGCCCCGCATGTAGGCAAAGCTCTCCACCATGCCGGGCAGCGGATCATCCTCGTGAATCTCATATTCAAGATCCACGAATCCCGGATACCCGATGCCGTGCAGCGCCTCAAAAATAGCGCGCACCGGCATCTTGCCCTCGCCCACAGCCACCTGGCTCTCTTTCTTCGACCTGTCGGCAAGGTCTTTCATATGCACGTCAAAGAGCCTCGGCCCAGCCTTGTGAATCGCCTCCACCACATCGGTTCCGGTGCGCGCCGTATGGCCCACATCGATGCACAGCCCGATCCGCCGGTCCATCGGCTCGACCGCCTTCAGCACATCCAGCGGCGAGGGCCAAAGCTTGTCCTCCGGCCCATGGTTATGAATGGCCAGCCGAATGTCGTACTGCTTGACGAAGTCCTCCACCACCGGCAATGCCTCGCGGGCAGGGCTACCTACAATGAGCGGAACCCCGATGCGTTTGGCATAATCGAACTTCTGCTGAATATCCGCTCTGTCGCTCGTGGGGAAATAGATCACGCCGGCAGCCGTGAGTTCGATGCCTGCGGCCTTATAGCCTGCCAATGCGTCACTGGTCGCTGCGAGTGGAATCATCGGCAGATGATCGTTGACATCCTTCACGTTCAGCCAGGGAGTCTTCAACTGCTTGACGAAGTCAATCACGTGAGCCCGGTCGAACTTGTGGAACGAATAACTGCAAGCACCCAGCCTGATTTGGGGTTGACGCGCGTCTTCGGCCGCCGGGAAGGAAATTGCAGGCGAAGCGGATACGGTGCAAGCAGCCGCAGCTGCGTTGCGAAGGAAAGAGCGGCGGCTCGTTGCAGACTCCATGGCCGCGATACTAAACTTGCTTCGCCGCGGCTGTCTATCCGCGGCGGCGCTCAATTTGCTGGAATCATGATCGGGAGCCACCATGCCGGATGTGTCGCGACGAAGTTTTTTGAGAGCCACAGGTACCGCCGCCCTGGCCAGCGGGCTGCCTTTGCGTGCGCTGGCTGCGCAGCTCAGGTCCAGCTTTCGCGTAGGCGTCCTCAGCGATGAAATCTCCCAGGATTTCGACCACGCCTGCTCGGTCATCGCCAACGATTTTGGCCTGCAATGGGTAGAATTGCGGGCGCTTTGGGGCAAAAATATCTCCACCCTGGACGATGCCGATGTCGCAAAAGCCAACGCCATTCTGGATAAGTACAAGCTGCGCGTCACAGACATCGCCAGTCCACTCTTCAAAACCGATTGGCCCGGCGCCCCTCGCTCGAAATACAGCCCGAAGAGCGACCCGACCGTGAAAAGCTACGGCGCGGACTTTGCCTTTAAGCAACAAGATGACCTGCTGGAGAAGTGCATCGCCATCGCCAAGCAGTTCAAGACAGACCGCATTCGCTGCTTCGACTTCTGGCGCCTCGACGACCCGGCTCCCTACCGCGAGGCCATCAACGCCAAGTTGCAAGAAGCGGCCGACATCGCCGGCAAGAATGGACTTCTGCTGGTGCTGGAAAACGAGTACGAATGCAACACGGCCACCGGCCGCGAGTCAGCGAAGACCCTTGCAGCCATTCCATCTCCGCATCTGATGCTCAACTGGGACCCCGGCAATGCCGTAGCTCGCGGCGAACTCGACGCCTTCCCCGTCGGCTTCGATCTGCTGCCCAAAGATCGCATCGGCCACTGCCACGTGAAATGCGCCGTGAGCAAGCCCGGGACCTCCTCCGGCTTTGCGTGGGCCGCCGTCGGCCAGGGCTTGCCCGATTGGGTGGCACAGTTCAAGGCGTTAAAGAACATTCACTACCATGCCGCAGTCTCACTGGAGACTCACTGGACTGGCGGTGGCACGCCAGAAGCCTCCACCCGCATCAGTTGGGCCGGCATGAAAGATGCCCTTGAAAAATCGTGCGCCATCGTCCCCGGTGCCGTTCCCGGAGACTGGCCCAAAATCGACATGCAAGGCTAAATCTCAGACGCACTCTCAGGAGCCACCATGAACCGCCGCAAATTCCTCGCCTCCGCCGCCGCAGGCGCAGCCGCCGTCACTCTTGTCCCTCCCCGCGTGCTGGGCGCCAACAATCGCGTCCGTGTAGGCATTATCGGCGCAGGCAGCCGAGGACAGGAAGATATGCGCGCCATCCTGAACGTACCCGACGTTGAATTCGTCGCCATTGCCGACGTGTACTCGCGCCATCGCGATGAAGCCAAAGCCATAGCGCCGCAAGCGGACGTGTACGACGACCCGCGCCGCCTCCTGGACCGCAAAGACATCGATGCCGTCATCGTGGCCACGCCCCTGTTTCTGCATGCCAAGTACTTTCACGACACGCTGAACTCAGGCAAAGATCTTTACTGCGAAAAGACCATGACCTGGGACATCGCCGAAGCCATGGCGTGTAAGAAGGCCGCAGACGCTTCCAGGCAAATCGTACAAATTGGCCTGCAACACGAAAGCGAAGGCGAGCACGTCGATGCCAAACAATGGGTGGAGCAGGGACTGCCCGGCAAGATCAACCTGGTCGAAGCATGGATGAGCCGCAACACCCCGCATGGCCAGGGCCAATGGGTGCGTCCTGTGCCGCCCGATTGCAATCCGCAGCACGTGGGTTGGGATCTGTTCTTGAACGACCGCCCCAGGGAGCCTTTCAACGGCAACCGATTCATCAACTGGCGTCTGTTCTGGGAGTTCTCCGGCGGCAATATCACCGAAAACATGGTCCACCAAATCGCCTGGATCATCACCGTACTGGGATTGAAAGAGCCAGCCGCGGCCACCATGAGCGGCGGCATCTTCAGCGAAAAAGATGGCCGCCAGGTCCCGGATACCATCGCGGTCACCCTCGAATATCCGGAGAACGACCTCACCGTCGTCTGGCAATCCACCTTCTCAAACAGCCACTATGGTTTGGGCGAGCATCTGCTCGGCTCCGATGGCACCATCGAGCATCTCAGCGGTTCAACCGATATGGTCACCGGCAAGTCCGAGTCGGGGCTGCGCTTCTATCCCGAGAAGATCAACCGGCCCGGCGGCGAATCCTTGAAGGGCGAGTCGAAGGGCGTAAGCCACATGCAGAACTGGGTCGACTGCATCCGCTCCCGCAACAAACAGACCAATGCTCCCGTTGAAACCGGATACCTTTCGGCAGTAGCCGCGCATATGGCCAATCTGGCCTATCGCGAAAAGCGCCGCATCACCTGGGAAGAAGCTCGCGAAGTCAAACAAGAGTATTGAGCTGTCACCCTGGTGTGTCCGCCTGACAGATGGACTTGTACGTTCTGTGAAAGGGCACGACTTCAGTCGTGCCGCAAGCAGCGTGAAATGAGCCGGGCTTTAGCCCCTGAGCAATGATCCCAGGCGATTACATGTCAAATTTGAGCCATTTGCAAATGATCCCATTTCCGGCCGCCTACTCGAAACATCAACCTCACGATAGATCCAGCGCAAAGGTTTCGCTGAGCAAGGGCACGCATGTATCAACCCGAATCGTACGCTGTCGCTCTGGCCTTCATGATCACCACCATGCTCTGCTGGGGGTCGTGGGCCAACACCCTCAAGCTGGCCCCAGGTTACAGATTCCAGCTCTTCTATTGGGACTACGTCATCGGCTTGATCGTCGGCGCGCTCGGGTTGGGACTCACCCTGGGCAGCGGCGGATCCGTTGGACTCGGCTTCGTCGCGGACCTAACGCATGCCAACGCGCATAACGTTCTGCTGGCGCTGGTGGGCGGCATTGACTTCAACATCGCCAATCTGCTGCTCGTGGCGGCAATCGACGTGGCAGGCCTCGCCGTTGCCTTCCCGGTCGGCATTGGAATCGCGCTGATCGTGGGCGCGGTAAGCAGCTATTTACTCGCGCCAAAGGGCAATCCCTGGATGCTCTTCGGCGGCGTGGCTCTGGTTGTCGCGGCGATTCTCTGTGACGCCGCTGCCTATCGCGCGCGTGAAGCCACGAGACAATCCGCCGGTACGCGAGGCATCCTGCTAAGCCTTGCCGCCGGGCTGCTCATGGGAACGTTTTATCCCTTCGTCTCCCGCGCCATGGCCGGCGATGCCGCACCCGGCCCCTACGCAACCTCATTCTTCTTCACCCTCGGCGTAGCCCTCTGCGCCATCCCCGTCAACTACCTGCTCATGCGCAAACCCCTCGACGGCAAAGCCCCCGTCTCAATGGCCGGCTACTGGCAGGCCAAGCCCTCCTGGCATCTCTGGGGCGCACTCGGCGGCGTGATCTGGTGCACCGGAGCCACGCTGAACTTCGTCGCTTCGCGCACCGCCATCGTTGGGCCAGCCGTCTCTTACTCGATCGGCCAGGGTGCTACCATGATCTCTGCCGCATGGGGCGTATTCATCTGGCGTGAGTTTGCCACCGCGCCCCGCTTGGCGAAACGATTGCTGTTCTGGATGTTCGTTCTCTTCCTCCTCGGTCTTACCATGATTGCGATCGCGCCGCTTTACGGCGGTGGTTCGCCAGAAAGCATCGGAACAAACTGAGGCTCAAGATGGCAGAGAAGAAAAACATCGTCGTAGTGGGCAGCATCAACATGGACCTTGTAGCCCGCGCCGCGCACATTCCCGCCGCGGGCGAAACCATCCTCGGTACCGGCTTTGAAACCCATCCCGGCGGTAAGGGCGCCAACCAGGCTGTTGCCGCCGCGCGACTCGGCGCTTCCGTCCAAATGGTCGGCCTGCTCGGTTCGGATGATATCGGCAAACAGCTCCGCGAAGGGCTCAATCAAGCCGGCGTCGATACCAGCGCGGTCGGTACAGTCCCCGGAGCTTCCGGCGTAGCCCTCATCACCGTCGCAGCCAGCGGCGAAAACAGCATCGTCGTAGCTTCCGGAGCTAACTTCCAGGTAACTCCCGAGTATCTCGACAAGCACGCCGCAGTCATTCGCAGCGCCGGCCTGGTGCTCTCCCAGTTGGAAATCCCTCTCGCATCCGTCCTCCATCTGGCCACGCTTTGCACGGAAGCCCGCGTCCCCCTGATCCTCGATCCAGCCCCGGCCCAGCATCTGCCCGCAGAGCTCTTTCACCAGGCAGCATGGCTGACTCCCAATGAAACCGAAGCTGCGTTTTACCTCGGCCATGCGGTTAGCGACAACGGCCCGGAAGCAGCGGCACACGAACTTCTCGCCAAAGGAGCGAAGGGCGTAATCCTCAAGCTCGGCAAGAACGGCTCTTACTTCGCCTTGGGATCGGGAAACGAGGCCGCCATCCAGCCATTCCACGTTCCGGCCGTCGACTCGACCGGAGCCGGCGACGCCTTCAACGGCGCGTTCGCCGCCGCTCTCATGATGGGTAAGTCGCGGCTTGAAGCAGCCATGTTTGCATCGGCCGCCTCGGCCGTCTCCGTAACCCGCACGGGCGCCCAAAAATCCATGGCCACCCTCGAAGAAGTGGAACAGTTGATGGAAGGCCGCTAGCATCGCGCGCCATCCCTTCATGCGCTAAGTCTTGTTCTGCTGCAACCCGAGGTTGTGTCCTCTCGCAATCCTCAGTTCCGTCATCCTGAGCGGAGCCGGTGACCCGCTTTGCTAAAACTGCACAGGATTTGCGAGGAAAGCCGCCGCCTACTGAGACAGATGCGGCACAAAACGGCTCATGTTGTTCGTAATCGAACCATCCGACTCGCGAATGCCCATCCCAGCCGGTTCGCCATCGATCAGCCAACTCCCCAGCACGGCAGTTTTACCGTCCGCCTGAGCCAGATTCGCCATCGCCTGGTACACATACTGGCCGGCAGCGACCTTCTGGTCCCACGGATTGGGTTGCGCCGCACTGCCTTCTTCAGCCCAATTGCCAACCAGTTGCGCGCCCGCGCCTTCTCGCCCTAAAAGCGGCTTGCGGAGAGGAAGAATTCGGCGACGGAATCATGAGCGCGATCGACATCAGCATGTCCATCGCGCGCCAGCCGGACCCTAGGGGCGACTGGGTCAAAATGGAAATGAGCGGGACATGGCTGCCCTTCAAGGGGTTCTAGCGCAACAAGGCTCTCAAAGGGTCGGTCGCGCATCGCGCCTTCCAAGGCGACCGGGCGACCGTTGTGCACGGCCCATGACGGCTTTGGCGGCGCCATGAATCCAAATCCGGATGACCTGTGTCACAAAACGGAACCCGCATCCGTCTTATAATCGAATAAGGGTCGAAAATCCGCTTCTGAATCGAGAACCCATTGCCCCGCGAAACGCAAACCGCCCGCCTCGTCCAGAAAGCCTGCCTCTCCGATTCCGCCCAGTGCTACCACCTCGAATTCGCCGTCGAAGGCGTGGAGGATTTTCCCTACCCGCCGGGGCAGTTCATCTCGACTGTGGCAACCGATGCGCGCGGCAAATCCCAGACGCGCGCCTATTCGATCGCCTCGGCCGCCAACGGCAACCGTTTTGAACTCTGCATCAACCGCGTCGAAGGCGGCTTCTTTTCGAACCATCTCTGCGACCTGCCCGAAGGCGGCACGGTCCAGGTTCACGGACCTCACGGCAACTTCACCCTCCGCGAGCCGCTTACCGACTCGATTTTCGTTGCCACCGGAACCGGGATAGCCCCCATGCGTGCCTTCACCCAGTGGCTCTTCCCCGAGTCCGGCGTCCACGCCGGAGAAGACCGCAGCCAAGGCAAACAGATCTGGCTCATCTACGGCACCCGCCATGAGAGCGAACTCTACTACCGCGACTACTTCGAGCGCCTGGCCCTCGAGCACGAAAACTTCCATTACATCACCACACTAAGCCGCCCCGGCGAAGAGTGGATCGGCCATCGCGGCTATGTGCAGGAGTTCCTCGCCCCCATCGTCGAAACCCGCGGCTCAGCGACGAAGACGGCCAGCGCGGTCCAGGCAACAGCCGTCAATCGCGTACTTGGGGATACGGTGGTCGCGGTGGAAGAGGAAGTGCTTTCGGAGCAGGTGTCCGGCACGCCCCACGCCTTCGACATCCACACCTACATCTGCGGCTTAAACAACATGGTCTCCGCCGTGCGCGACCGGCTCACCGAATTCGGCTGGCACAAGAAACAGATCGTCTTCGAGCGCTACGACTAGGGTTTTGGATCTTGCACAGCCCACCGATATGCGGGTCGGGATTGGGCATTTAGAAGAATTTTGATTTTGTTAAAAGGCGAACCGCCTGCCTCCAAATACGATCTTGACGGCGATCGGGTTGGATTGCACACTACGGCCATGGGTCGAGTGTCAATCTCGTAGCAAGGAATGTGCGGAATGGCATCCTCAAATTTGAAACTCGAGGTTTGCTCACGGATTCGTTGTAACTCAAGAAATTCTGTTCCCTCGCGATCTGCTCAGCCATCCTAGTCGTACAGGGCAGTGCTTCCTACGGTCAGACGGACGCGGACTTCCGGCATGGGCCCACTAGCGGATGGAACGAAGCCAAAACCAGCAAAGCTGTTCTTGCCAACACCAGCCGTGCCTTTACAGAATTTGCGGTGAAGAAAGAGGCAGGCACCTTAACCGCAGCCGACGTGGAGGTGGCAGCCGCCTCCATGAAAACTGCAATGGATCACCTCCAGGAAATCGGATTCAACTCGGCCGTGGAAGAGAAGCTCCTCGCCAACAAGGACGCTTTCCTGGCTTATCACCCAAGCGATGACGACATCCAATCCTTGCAGCAAAGGCTGTCGTCACAAGGCATTCCCACCGATGTCTCGAGAGTTCGCTCATTGGTGGACTTGGACTATGAGTCCCGTGTGCAGTTTTTGTCGCTCGTGGAAAAGCAGGGCCTTTACAAGACCGAACTCCAATTAGTTGAGCAATTCGAAACGGAGCAGCTCCAATACGTTTCTGAGAAGTCGCCGGCAGTTGGCTTACCCATGGCGCAAGTCAAATCGCAATCCGGACATCTGGTTAGGGTTGTCTCCTACAACTCTGCTTTATCCCTAGGTGCCGCGGGCGTCGGACTTGCATCCGGCTGTACCGTAACTATTTTCGCTTGCGAAGCCGCCGTCGTTCTCTGCGGCGCTTGCGCGATCTCTAGCTGCTGAGGAGACGAGGAATTATGGCATCGATAGGTGTATCAAGGCGCAAGGGGTTCTGGTCATGGCCAGGACCGGTGCGAAGCTATGAGGCGGTCCTGGTCATGGCTGCCTTTCTCCCCGTCGTGTACTTTCGGCAGACCGGTTTTACTATGTCGGCAACTGCTGCCGTGCTCATTTGCGCCACGTTCCTCTCCGCGATTCTTAGGAAGGACCTGACCGCTAAGGAATGGGGCAATCTCAACCGGTACACTATTTGGGTTGTCCGTGCGGCAGCCGCCAGTGTAGGCGGTTGGATGTTCATCGACGCGCCCGCAAGAACTGCCGGGTACGCCGCGGTCTCACTCTTTGCAGCTCTCTACACGGGGTGTGAAATCGCAGTCTGGCGCCGAAAGCGGGCGGTCCTATCGGCGAACTTGAATTCGTGACAAGGAGGAAATTCATGTCTACCCTTATCCTGCAAAAGTTGCCCTGCATGATCTGTACTTTATCCGTTCTCACGGTTTACGCTCTGCAAATCGTCAAGGAGTGGCGCGAGTACCACCCAAAGCGGAGGCTAGGAACCGCAAGTGCTCGCATTTCATCTCATTCCGCCGCCCTCGACGGTGAGAACATGTTCGTTGCCGATTCCGGGCAGCGGCTTTCAAACGCTTCCGATAGTCTCCCGCTGGCCCAGGTACCGATTCTGAACTACTGACCGCCCCGGTTGCCCCACTTTTCTCCGATGAAATCTGGGGCAACCCAAATCGTTCGAGACTTTTGTCACCGATGTCCGGAACGTCGCGGCCGTTCCCAAACCGGTAATGGAGCGCTCAGGCGAGGAATCGGCGTGGCTATGCAGAATCGCAAAAGCCTACAGCTCATAACTCCGCCAAACCTCCTCTAACTCCAGCGCAAATCCCTCCACCGGCCCCGTACCGATCGCCTTGCTTCCGCTCTCGACTCGCGTCCTGATTCCAGCATCGCCGCCGGCCTCGTAAATAGTCACCGTCCGGCGATACGGATCGACGAGCCAAGCAACCGCAACTCCGTTTTCCATCCAGCGCAGCATCTTCCGCTCCGTCTCCTTCACGGAATCGGACTTCGAAAGCAACTCGATTACAAACGCCGGCGCAAAGGGCAAAAAGTGGTCGAGGTTGCGCTTGCGCAGTCCCCGAGTCTGCGCCTCGGTGACATACGCGGCGTCCGGCCCCAGCGCCGACCCATCCGGCAGAAACACCCCGATGCTGGAGTCGTGGGCCCGACCCCGCCGATGGGTCTTCCACCAGGCCACGAGCTGATAGCCGATCTCCGATTTTCCCTCGCTCGCAGCCATTCCCGAGACTGGATTCACCAGAATTGCGCCTTCCGAAGTCCGCTCCAGGCGAAAACAGTCGTTGGCCTCGCACAGTTCCTCGAACTCCTCATTGCTGAGGACCGGCTCTAGAACGATTTTGTCGGGCATGCGAGGAAGGGCAAGGCTGGCGCTCATGGCCTCATTCTACTTCTAAAAAGCCTTGACCCGGCATCGAGGCAAGCCCCGGCTCTCCCATGCGAGAGCCGGGGCTTTTGTCATGGTTGCATGCTTCGATCGCTGCCAGTCCATGCGGAACCCTGCCGCATGTTTCGGTTGGGACAACTCGTGCTGCCGGTCGAACAGAGCAATTCTGACCAGATGCGCGATATAACCGCGTCAGCCTTGAGAACTCTTCCGGATTGAGCATCTCACTCACTGTGAGCCAATCCACGGAGGAATCGTTCCCCTATGTATCACCACGTTAAGAAATTGATGTATTCCGTTCGCGTCGACACACCCAACGTCCGTTTCGGCAACATGCTGCTCGAACAATTCGGCGGCGCAAACGGCGAACTCGCAGCCGCAATGCAGTACACCATCCAGGGATGGAACTGCGTCGATGACATCGCCCGCCGCGACCTGTTGCTGGACATCGGAACCGAAGAATTGAGCCACCTGGAAGTCGTTGGCGCTCTCATCCGCATGCATCTCAAGGATCTCAAAACCAATCGCGAAGCAGCCGAGGCAGACCCGCTCGTGACCATCGCCGGCGGCGGCGGGGTCGCTCTTTTCGACTCCATGGGCAATGCCTGGACCGCCAACTATCTGAAGATCACTGGAGAGCTCGACGTGGACCTGCGCAGCAACATCGCTGCCGAGGCGCGAGCAAAAATCGTCTACGAGCGCCTGATCGACCACACCGACGACCCCGGTACCATCGACTCCCTGCAATTCCTGATGACCCGGGAAATTACCCACATGAAGGCCTTTTCCGCAGCCCTTGAGAGCCTGGAAAAGCCGCCATTCTCGATCGGCAAACTGCAGCCGACGCCAGGCATAGTGGACGAATACTTCAACGGCTCAACCGGAAACGGCAGCGAGGGCGATACGGACATGCACGGACCATGGCAGACGAGCTTCGGCCTGCAACCGATCGAATCCGAACTTCACGGCGGTCCGGGACTTTCGGTCGACAAGGTTGACGGCGCGATTCCGGGCGAAGAGCGCGGCAAGCAAGACGCTGGCCGGCCGACACGGAACGCGCCACCGCAGAGTGAGTTGGTCGCCACCCGGTAATCGCAGCTTCCAGCATCTGGCTTTAAGTGCTCGCAAAACCCGCGATCCAAAGTGGCGATTTCCTCAAGAGATCGCCACCAGCGGAGCTTAAAGCGCGCACATGGGAAACGCAACGCTCTGAGACGCTGGCTCACATTGTGGAAACTGGATTTTCGCAGACAAATCAGCCGAACACGCCCCGACCGCACAACCGGGGTTTCAAAAGTACGCCCGCACCGTCGGCCAGAACCAAGGACTTGAATGGCAGTGCGTCGACCTGCTGGTGCCACACCGAAGCCGCGATGAAGCTAAGACGTATCCGTTCTCGCAACGAACTGAAAGCACGCCGCCTTAGACCTACCTCCCGAGCCCCAGGACTACTACCCCAAAGACCGCGGCAGACGCCACCAGAATCAACCCCAGCAGCCCGCAGATAAACCAAGCCGCTTGCCGCTCCTGCGCGGGCGTCGGCTGCGTGATCCCAAAAAAGTTGATGAACCAGCGAGTGACAAACCGAAGCAGCCTCATGGCGAACCCGCTTTCACAACTCTATAAGTTAAACAGCTCCCGCAGCCGCCGCGTCTGCGCCCGGCTCACTGGAATCTCCGTCTGCTTGCGGTCGTCCATGCGCAATTGGTAGCTCGACTTGAACCACGGCACCACCTCGCGAATGTGGTTGATGCTCACCACAAACCCCCGGTGCGCCCGCCAGAAGAGATTCGGATCGAGCAACTCCAGCAAATCCTCCAGCGTCCGGCACTTCGACTGGCCCTCGATCGTCGGCGTCACCACCCGGATCGTTCCATCCTCGATCGCCGCATAGCAAATCTCCGCCTGATCCACCAAAAGCAACCGGCTCTGGACCTGCACAATCAATTTGCTCGGAAATTTATTCGCGGAAACCGGCTTCGCCGCCGCCTGCTGCTTCTCGACCAGCTCCAGCAGCGGACCCGCCGTTTCCCCACCGCCATCCGCCAGCCGCGTCCGCGCCCGCTCCACCGCCTGCAAAATCCGGCTGCGGTCAAACGGCTTCAGCACATAATCCACAGCATTCACGTCGAAGGCCCGCACCGCATACTGGTCGTAAGCCGTAGCAAACACCACCTGCGGCAGCCGCTCCACCCCGCGATGCTCCATCAGATGCTTCAGCACCGCAAAGCCATCCAGCCCCGGCATCTGCACATCCAGAAACACCACATCCGGCTGGTGCTCGGCAATCAGTTCCACCGCCTCGATGCCGTTTGAACCCTCCGCCAGCACCTCGACCCCCTCGGCCGAGTCCAGCAGAAACTTCAACTCCTCGCGCGCCAGCCGCTCATCATCCACAATCAGGGCAGTAATAGGCATGGGGATTGGAGCAATCGGAGTGGAAGAAGGTTGCAACGAATCGTCTTTGGGCATCTTTTCGGTCACAGATCTCAGAACCTAAGCCCAAATTATAGAACCCGCCGCTGTTCCCTAATCCCTATTCCCTGCCTTCAATCCGCAATCGCCCGCAACCGGCTCGGCATATGATCCCGAGCCAGCTCATGCCCGCAACGCGTGCAGAACTGATCCGTAATCCGCACCGACCGGAAGCAGTTCCCGCAGCTCGCGTTCACCTGGTAAGCGCATTGCGGGCAAAAGTGGAACTCATTCTGTACATGCGTCCCGCACGCCGCGCACTTAGAAATCTCCGGCAGTCGCAGCAGAAAATATAAAACCGCCCCAATCCCGCCCGGCAGCACAAAACAAATCATCATCCAGAATCGCGCGCTCATCGACCGCCGCGGCGCATCCTTGCTCACATACCCCACCATCAGGAAATAGAGCGCCGCCAGCAAACCCCACGACAGGTTGAAATAGATGCGCAAACCCAGCGGAGCCGGCGCATGATGCCGTGTCAGCGGCAAAATAAACCACCAGTAATACTCCACCACCGCAAACGCAATTGCCGCAGCCACCATCGACCAGATGGGAATCAGCCGTGCGTCGTCGTTCACTGGAAAAGATTGGGGCTCGCGCATAGAAGTGTGTCCCGGAGCAATACCTGACAGAAGTCTTACATTTCTACAGTTTTTGACGCACACCGGTCCAAGGAAGTTGCGGCTTTGAAGACCTCTCGCGGATATTTGTAAAGAAATGTAACTAAATCCCGACCTCAGCCGCGCTTCCGCCACCAGCCCGCCACCATCACCGCGCCCAGCAGCGTCGGACAGGCAATCACCGCCCAAAGGCTCCACAAGTTCCCCGGATCGCCAAAATGCTCCCCGGCAATTAGGCTATCGGTCGCCTCCCACAGCAACGGCGCAATCAGCAGCAGCAGCAGAATCGTGAACGCCAAAGCCGTTGACCGAGCCCGGCTTTTATTCGCCTTCTGCTCCTTGATCACGCCCAGCGAACCCAGCACAACTCGCCGCGTCCGCTGCGTAACCAGGCGATCGCGATCCGCTTCCTTGCCCGCGAGCGCGCTCAACAACTCCCGCGTATCGTTCTCGGAGCCCTCTTCATCCCGCCGTACCTGTTCGGCTTGTGGCGCTGCGTTCAATCCCACTCCAGCTTCCGGCAGCTTCAACTCAAATCCAGCTCCCGGAAGGCGCGGGCCAAAACCCGCACTTGCTGACTCACTCCACGGCTGTTAAACCGATGCCCGCGCGGAGCCAAATCTCTCTTGCAGCTTGGGCTTCATCGAGGCCAACCCACGGTATAGCCGAGATTTTACCGTAGAAAGTGGCGCGCGTGTAACATTTGCAATCTCTTCCAGAGAAAGATCCTCATGGAATCGCAAAACCAGCACCTCGCGATGCAGCGGTTCCACCTGCAAAAGCGCCGCGGCCAGCCGATTCCGGTCCTCCCCGCTGGCGCACTGGTCAAACGGCGTCGGCCCGTCAGCGGCAATCTCAATCCCGCCCACCCGCTCATCCTCGCCCGACGCCTCAAACATCTCATCCAGGCTGGACATCGTCCTCTTCCTCCGCAGGTCGATCACCAGATTCCGCGCCACGGTAAACAACCAGGTGTCGAACCGCGCCTTCCCGTTAAACTGCGCACCACGAAGCATCACCCGCATCCAGACCTCCTGAAAAAGGTCCTCAGCCTGCTCGCGATTGCTCGTCAAATAAAGCAAATAGCGCAGCAGACGATGCTGGTAACGCTGGATCAACTGGTCGATCAGCCCAGCGTCTTGGCGTTTCAATCCCGCGGCAATCTCCAGGCTCTCCTGGCGAACCAGTTCCTGGGCCTCCCGGGCGCTCAGCGTCTCGGCCGTGCTGCTGCATGTGGTGGCGGAAGCAAACGTAGTCATCACAGTTACTAAGACGCAGATTTTCGTTTCCGCGATAAACAGTTTTCCTGACATTTTCATGACAAAAACAGTCAGACGAAACAAATTCGGGTGCCCCACATCTCGATTTTGAGATGTGGAAGCGATGCTCGACCAGAACCCCGAAACCCAAAAAGTCGTAAACTAGGAGACTATGCAAACCCTCTACGGCGTGCACCCTGTCGAAGAAGCCCTCAAAGCCGGCAAACGCCGCTTCGACCACGTCCTCGTTGCCCGCGAACGCCGCGACGACCGCCTCGAAGCCATCGTCTCCCTCTGCAAAGAACTCAAAATCCGCGTTCGCACCGAGCCCCGCGAAACCCTTACCGACATGGCTCGCACCCCCGCCCACCAGGGCGTAGTCGCCATCGTCCGCGCCCAGCAATTCCTCACCATCGAAGACGTTCTGGAGCCAACCGGCAACCCGCGCCTCGTCCTCGCCCTCGACGGCGTCGAAGACCCGCAAAACCTCGGTGCCCTTCTACGCTCCGCCGACGGCGCCGGAGTCGACTCCGTCGTCATGACCGAACGACGTGCGGCACCCCTAAGCGCGGTCGCGGCCAAAGCCGCAGCCGGCGCTCAGGAGCACCTCCGCATCGCCCGCGTGGTCAACCTCGTCCGCTCCCTCGAAGAACTCAAGCGCCGCAACATCTGGATCATCGGCCTCGACGAACGCGGCGCCACAGACTACACTGACTTCGACTTTACCGGCGACTGTGCTCTGGTCATGGGCCGCGAAGGCGACGGCCTCCATGAATTGGTACGCCGCACCTGCGACCACCTCCTGCGCATCCCCATGGCCGGCGGCGTCAGCTCCCTCAACGTCTCCGCCGCCGGCGCCGTCGTCCTCTTTGAAGCCTTCCGCCAGCGCCGGCTCAAGCAACGCGCCTCAGAAAAGGCCCCAAATGCAGACAAATCCCCCAAAAGCGAGTCCAAATCGAAGAAGCAAAAAGGCCTCGGCTCCTGAAGCTCTGCGCCAAAGGCGCGCCGCTATACCAGCCTGGGGCAACGCCCCAGGTACAGGCGGCACAAGCATCCAAGGGCTGAATGCCCGACCTATCTTGTCCCGGTCGCATCACACAATTCTGGCATCGTTCCAAGACGGGCGCACGCCGAGGCACCAAACAATGAAATTCACCCTCCTTCTGGCCCTGTTCGGCGCATCGCTCCTATCCGCAGCCCAAACCACCACCAACACCCCGCCCGTCTCCTCCCAATCGATCCAGGAAACCCAACAAAACCAAGCCAAAAAGTCCAAAATCCTCCTCCAGCGCTCCACCGGCGAGGACGGCCAAACCACCGGCACCGCGGCACCGGCAACCCCAGCCAAGACCACCGCCGAACCAACCGCGGCAGACGCCGAGCGCACCGCCCCCACCACCACCGCCTTCGACCTCGACGTCCGCCTCCGCCCCGCTGAAAGCCACATCGCCGTTCGCGCCCTCATCACCGTGCGCAATGACAGCAAATCCCCCCTCGCCCACCTCCCGCTCCAGATCTCCAGCGACCTCACCTGGGAGATCATCCGCCTCAACGGCCATCCCGTACCCTTCGCCGTGGCCATCCTCAACTCCGACGCCGATCACACCGGCCAACTCCACGAAGCCGCCATCACCCTCCCCACCCCGCTCGCCCCCGGTGCATCCATCCAGCTTGACGTCACCTACTCCGGCGCCATCTCCCAATCCATCAAGCGCCTCCAGGCCATCGGCACCCCCGACGAAATCGCCGCCCACTCCGATTGGGACCGCATCTCCCCCTCCTTTACCGGCCTGCGCGGCTTCGGCAACGTCCTCTGGTACCCCGCCAGCTCCGTCCCCGTCATCCTCGGCGACGGCGCCCGCCTTTTCGACGAAATCGGCTCCCACAAACTCCATCTCACCGGCGCCCACTTCCGCCTCGCCCTCACCGTCGAAGCGCCCTCCAGCGAAGCCCCCAACATCGCCCTCATCCACGGCAACCCGGTCCAGCTCACCGCCTCATCCTCCACCGACGTCACCCTACCCGCCATTGAAACCGCCCGCGTCGACGACTCAACCCTCGGCTTCGAAGCCCCCAGCATCTTCCTCGCCAGCCGCACCAGCCACCCGATCGCCAACGCCATCGTCTGGACGCGCCCTGAATCCGACCCAAATCTCCCCACCTGGTCCAACGCGGCGGCCGACGTGACTCCATTTCTCCAATCCTGGCTCGGCCAGAAACCCCGCTCTCAGCTCACCCTTCTCGATCTCCCCGAAGACGGCGACATTCCCTTCGAAACCGGCTCCATGCTCGCCACGCCCATCCGCGCCGCGCCTGCCGAAGTCCTCGAAGGCGTCATGGCCCACGCCCTCACCCACGCCTGGATCATGAGTCCCCGCGCCTGGCTCTCCGAAGGCGTCGCCCACTTCATGGGCACCCTCTGGATCGAGAAAACCCAGGGCCGCGAACGCGCACTCGAAACCCTCAACAGCGCCCGCCAGGCCCTCGCCCTCGCCGAACCTGAAAGTCCCGGCGAAAGCGACGGCCAGCCCCTCACGGCCTGCATCTCCCCCGTCTACTACCGCACCAAAGCCGCCTACGTCTTCTGGATGCTCCGCGACATCGTCGGCGACTCCACCCTCTCCGCAGCCCTCCGCGCCTACGACCCGGCGCAGGACAATGCCAACGACTACTTCCAAAAACTCCTCGAACAGACCGGCCAACGCAAAAATTTAAGCTGGTTCTTCAACGATTGGGTCTATCAAGACAAAGGACTGCCCGACCTCGCCATCGAAGGCGTCTACCCCAGCGCCGCCTCCGTCGCCGGCTCGTACCTGGTCGCCGTCAACGTCGCCAACAACGGCTACGCTGCCGTCGAAGCCCCCATCCAGGTCATCACCCCGCTCACCACCATCACCCAGCGCGTCCTGATTCTAGGCCGAAGCAAAGCCGTCCAGCGCATCCTGATCCAGGGCGACCCCACCGAAGTCCGGCTTAACGACGGCACCATCCCCGAAACCCAGGCCACCATCCACAGCAAAACTCTCGACGCCCTCCCCGCCAAGCCTTGACGATGGCCATCGGAGCCAATACGGGTGCGCCACCTTCGCGACGCCTTTGTTTTTGTCGCTAAGGTGGGATACTGTGTAATCTATAAACCCTTTATTGTCTTTTATTTGCCTTTTCGCGCGAGCAGGCCGGGCTCAACTCCCACCCAACGCCTTCCGCACCCCGGCATCCACCAGCGGCTGCATCACCGCATACCCCGCCGCCGTCGGATGCACTCCGTCGTTGCTCAGAGTCTTCGGCAACCCGCCCCGCGCATCCGCCATCGCCGAGTAGTAATCCACATACACAAAGCCATGCTCGGCCGCGTACGCCTTCATCCATTTGTTCACCGCGACGACCTTTGGCGCCGGCTCCCGCCCCGGCCGCCATGGAAAATCGAACGCCGGCAGAATCGAGCACAGCACCACCTTGATCCCGTGCGCCCGGGCCAGCTCCGCCATCGAAGCCAGATTCCCCTCCGTCTGCTCCAGCGTCATATCGCCGGTATTGCCGGCAATGTCGTTGATCCCCGCCAGAATCACCACCGCCGCCGGCTTCAGATCGATCACATCGGGTCGGAATCGAATCAGCATCTGCGGCGTTGTCTGACCGCTGATCCCGCGATTGATGTAGTCCTTCCCCGCCACCGGCGGTTCCGGAGGCACTCCATGCCCCACCCATCCCTGGGTGATCGAGTCCCCCATAAACACCACCCGCTTCACCCCTGCCGCCGGCGTCCCCAAAGCCAAATCCTCATCGTGAAATCGCTTCAAATTTGCCCAGTCCGTCCGCATTGGATCAGGAGCAGGAGCCACCTGCTGCGCCAAAGCCCCCGCGGAAGCCAGCCCAAGCGCCACCATCCCAAGCACTACCAATTCGCGCATTTTCATCAACCCGCCACCCTCCCCATTCCAAAAAATCCAGCTAACTCGGTAACCAGCTAACTCGCTAAAAGCTATTTACTCCACTCCTTCAACAGCGCCCGATGCCCGATATCCCGCCGAAAATACATCCCCTCAAACGCAATCTTCCCCAGCGCCGTGTAAGCCAGATCCAGAGCCTCCGGCAAAGTATCCGCCGCCGCCGTCACCCCCAGCACCCGCCCACCGCTGGTCCGCACCGAACTCGTCACCAACCCGCCCACCAGCGCCGTCCCCGAATGAAACACCTGCACCCCCGGCACCAGCGCCGCCGCCTCCAGACCGCTAATCTCAAATCCAGTTTGGAACGTCCCCGGATACCCCCCGGAGCTGGCAATCACACACGCGCTCGCCCCCGGCCTCCACTTCAACTCGATCTCCGCCAGCCGGCCATCCACGCAAGCCTCCAGCACCGCCAGAAGATCGCTCTCCAGACGCATCAAAATCCCCTGCGTCTCCGGATCGCCAAATCGCGCATTGAACTCCAGCACCTGCGGCCCCCGCGCCGTCATCATCAGCCCCAGGAACAGCACCCCCACAAACGGCGTATCCTCCGCAGCCATCCCCTCGATTGCCGGCCGGGCGATATGCTGCATCACCCATTCCTGCATCGGCACATCCAGAATCGAGTCCGTCGAATACACTCCCATCCCGCCCGTATTCGGTCCCGTATCCCCCTCGCCGATCCGCTTGTGATCCTGCGCCGCCGCCAGCGGAACCACGGTTTTCCCATCCGAGAGACAAAGAAAGCTCACCTCGTCCCCCACCAGGAATTCCTCGATCACCAGTTGCACCTCTTGCGTCCCCAGCAGCTTGCCATTGAACAGCCCCTGCGCCGCCTCCACCGCCGCCCGCTTGTTCTGGCAGATCACCACTCCCTTGCCCGCCGCCAGACCATCCGCTTTCACCACCATCGGCGCATGGAAAAACTCAATCGCCTTCTCCACCTCTTTCACCGTCTTGCACACCGCATAATTCGCCGTCGGAATCTTGTGCCGCTGCAAAAACCGCTTGGCAAAGCTCTTGCTCGATTCCAGTTGCGCCGCCGCCCGGCTCGGCCCAAACACCTTCAACCCGCGCCTCTGCAGCTCATCCACCAGCCCCAGCGAGAGCGGCAACTCCGGCCCCACCACCGTAAAATCCGGCTGCTCCGCCAGCGCCACCTGCACCATCCCATCCAAATCGGAGAGCGAAACCGGCGCCAGCCGCACATAGTGCCCCATCGCCAACATCCCACCATTGCCCGGCGCGCACACCAGCTCCGTCACCTGGGGACTCTTCGCAATCGCCCAAGCCAAAGCATGCTCCCGCCCACCCGAACCAAATATCAATACCTTCATTGGTGCCCTCAACTCCCTGATATACAAAGGGTATCTGACCAAACCCATCCGGCGAAGTCAAACGCTCCCAAGAGCCCGATTTCCGCTTCCTGTGCCTTTGCTTTTCTTTCTGTCATTCCTCAGGGGGAATCTGCTGCTCCCCGCCCACCGCCAAACTCTCCGCGATACTTCCGCTAGACCAAGCGCGCCGTCAACCACCTCATGGACAACAAACTCATCTCCTACGACCTCCAGCAGCAGCGCCAGGCCCGCCGCGAAGCCCAACGCCGCCTCTTCCATCGCAACCAGGCCATCGGCCTCCTGCTCACCGCCGCCGCCGTCCTAGCCTGGCGCCTCCTCCACACCCCCTCCGGATGGCTCTTTCCCCCAGGCTGGTGGCGCCTGTGGTAGTTGAAAATCCACACGACCCGTTAGCCGTCCTGATCCTCGGCCCCACCGGCAGCGGCAAAACCGCCCTCTCCCTCGCCCTCGCCCGCGAATTCCAGGGCGAAATCGTCAGTTGCGACTCCGTCGCCGTCTACCGCGGCATGGACCTCGGCTCCGCCAAACCCTCCCGCGCCGAGCGCGCACAAATTCCCCACCACCTCATCGACGTCACCACCCCCGATCACCCCTTCACCGCCGGCGATTACTCCCGCCAGGCTCGCACGGCCCTGAAGGAAATCGCCCAACGCGGCCATCTCCCCATCGTCACCGGCGGCACCGGCCTCTACCTCACCGCACTGACAAACGGTCTAACTCTCATGCCCATCCGCCAGGAGCAAACGCGCGCAGCCCTCCTCAGCGGCCAGGAGAAGAACGGCCCAGGCTGGCTGCATGACACGCTCAATGAACTCGATCCCGAAACCGCCGCGCGCATTCATCCCAACGACACCCCAAAACTGATCCGCGCCCTGGAAATCCTCTACACCACCGGGAAACCGCTCTCGATCGTCTTCGCCGTCCCCAAAGACTCCCTGACCGGCTTCCGTCTCTTGAGAATCGGCCTCAACCCACCCCGCCAGCAGCTCTACCACCGCATCAACCAACGCGCCGCCGCCATGTTCGAAGCCGGCCTCATCGAAGAAACACGCACCCTGTTGGCCCAATACGGCCGCGTCAAAGCCCTCGACGCCCTCGGCTACCGCCAATCCCTCGCCGCCATCGACGGCACGCTTACCGAAGCCGAAGCCATCGCCCAAGCCCAACAGGGCCATCGCAACTACGCCAAACGCCAGCTCACCTGGTTCCGTCGCGAACCCGAAGTCCATTGGATCGAAAACTTCGGCGACGCCGCGCCATCGCTCGAAGCCATTCAAAGCCGAATCCGAATGGCGGAAGGCGACTCCTAACCGGAAACATGACGCAGCAACCAGCAAAACGTCCCTGTGGAAAATCGGTTTCCGATTGCTTGCTATAATAAGCAATGTTAGTCCTGTCCAACAGATCTTAAACTCAATCCTCCAGACTCGTAACTTCTGCGGAACGGCAAACCTCTTACTGGTGCGCGACAGCCTATGTCCGGCGCGTGGATATATAACTCCACGCCTGCGTCCCACCCTGTCCGCAAGTACCGTTTCCAATAGGAGTCCGCATGTTTAAAGCAACTCGCAATCGGCTGATGTTAGCTGTCGCGGTTGGAGTCGTATCTCCAATCCTCTCGTTCGCCCAACCCTCCAGCCACTCCGGCGCCGTCTTTCTCATGACCAATGCCGCCGATAAAAATGAAGTCCTCGCCTACGAGCGCGCCAATGACGGCTCGCTGACCTTGAGCGCCCATTACGACACCGAAGGCCGGGGCAGCGGCGGCGTCACCGACCCGCTCGCCTCGCAAGGCTCCATCATCCTCAGCCAGGACCACTCCCTCCTCTTCGTCGCCAACCCCGGCAGCGGTAACATCTCCGTCTTCGGCGTCAACGGCAGCCGCCTCTGGCTCCTCGACAAATTCCCCTCCGGCGGCAGCTCGCCCGTCTCCATCGCCCAAAACGGCGGTCTGCTCTACGTCCTCAACCAGGGCGCAGCCGGCAGCGTCGTCGGCTTCTACCAACAATACCCCGGCCACTTTCAACAGATCGAAAACTCCACGCAGTACCTCACTGGCGACGATGCCGGCGGTTCCTCCGTCTCCATCGCTCCCAACGGCAAATTCCTGCTCGTAACCGAGAAGGCCACCGGCAAATTCGACGTCTTCCCCATCCTCAACAACGGCGCCCTGGGAGCCAAAGTCACCACCGCCAGCCCCGGTCCCGGCCTCTTCGACGCCACCATCGCACCCAATGGCATCGTCCTCGCCAACGAAACCGGCCCCGCCGGCGGCACCAACGCCTCAGCCGTCTCCTCCTACGCCATCCAGGCCGACGGCTCCTTGGCGCCCATCAGCCAAAGCGTCCCCAGCCTGGGCAACGCCAACTGCTGGAGCGCCATCACCCCCAACGGCAAGTTCCTCTATGTCGATAACTCCGCCAGCAACACCGTCTCCGGATTCAGCATCGGCTCCAACGGCCGGCTAACTCCCCTCGGCGACACCATCCTCGGCACATTGCCCGAAGGCAGCGCCAACATCGACATGGCTATCTCCGCCGACGGCAAATACCTCTACACCCTTAACTCCAGCAGCGGCAACATCGGTATCTTCAGCATCCTGCCCGATGGTTCCCTGACTTTCATCACGGAATCCGGCGATCTACCAAAATCCGCCGGCTTCAACGGCATCGCCGCCCTCTAACTCCGATTGATTCCAAGACTAACCTGACTTACCAAACTCCCACTAACACGCCGGTCATCTGCCCCTAACTTTGCGGATGGCCGGCGTCCCGCGACGAACGCCCTAAATACCTCTGTCCGACACTAGACCCGTGCGCCCCGAACACCCCCGAATCCCTCGAAATCTCCCTCCACTCCCTCTACGACTCCAGCGAAGTCGTAAAAACTCCGCCACCCGCCACGCCTGGCGCGAATCCGACCTGCTCCCCATCCCAAATCCCGAACCCTGATTCGAAGCCACCCCTCCCCGCATCTATTAGACTGATCAGTGGAATGGGCAGCAGCCGGCCTTCAACCCCACCAGCACCGCGCGCCCGAAAGGAAATCCCCAGTGCCAGAGACAATCTACGACGTAGCCATCATCGGCGGCGGACCAGCCGGCTACACAGCCGCCATCCGCGCCGGCCAGTTCGGCCTCAAAACCGCCCTCATTGAACGCTCTGACAAGCTCGGCGGCACCTGCCTCCACTGGGGCTGCATCCCCACCAAGGCCCTGCTCTTCAGCGCCGAAATCTGGGACCACCTCAAGCATGCCGCCGAACTTGGCATCGACAACGTCACCGCACCCCAGGTCAACTGGCCCAACATGCTCAAGCGCAAAAACGCCATCATCTCCAAACACGTCAAAGGCCTCGAGTTCCTCATGAAGAAGAACAAGGTCAATACCATCGAGG
>Ga0116231_10006366_pt1 | contig 22580 bp, 13 predicted proteins | sample S1TSphgellanicum_2_FD_89695 | JGI IMG/M metagenome (GOLD analysis project Ga0116231, IMG submission 89695) | Host-associated microbial communities from peat moss isolated from Minnesota, USA - S1T2_Fd - Sphagnum magellanicum MG | ecosystem: Host-associated > Plants > Peat moss > Unclassified...
AAGCAAGCAAGCAAGCGCAGTGAACAACAACGAAGCGGCAGCAAAGCTGCCGATGCGCACCAGGAGTTTCCTTCTTTTGTGTGAAGGAAGGAATGGATTAGGGCTTGCTGCAGCGCACCCGCCGTAAGCCCGTTTGGGAGGGGCGGTCCTGAAACGCGGGATCGGTCCCCTGCACAAGACGGTCAGGTACCTACCTAGTCGAGTGGTAAGGGCCTCGGATTTAAAGAACGGTCTGATCAAGGGTCTCTCTTATTTTATTTTCTTTTTGCAACATAAGAGCGCACCCAACTGCCAAGCTGTTGCCAATACCCCAAGTCAAGGGTGACTACTCAAATAGCCAAGCCAAGTATAGAAATGTAGCCATTTTTCTAAGGCCTTAAAATTTGATTTTAGTTTTGATAATTGAAAATCTCAAAAATCACTTCATTATAACATTTAAAATTAAAATTTTCTTTTTTTTTGGTCTAATTTTTTTTAGTTTAAAAAAGCTCGATTTACTTCATTGCATTTTAGTGCTAACTTCTTCCACTAGTCAAACCATGATCATTGACAAGACGTTTGGTGAAAAAGAATGGTTTTTGGCATTTCAAAAAATTACAACTAATATTTTTGTAAATGTGTTGAATCTTAGGCATAGAATATAATATTCATTCAAATAACATGTTTGGTCATACAATTGTTTTTTGTCATTAAGTTTGGAGTTGTCACATTCCAATGCTCACAAATATAAAAATATCCTAATGCATGGAATATTGAGTGTTTAGTGAAAGTTGTCATCTAGGACAAATTTGTAGATTTTTCAACTCATTATGTGATGTTGTTGTTTGGTAATGGGCTATTTGTACCTTTAGTACAATGTGCACACAATTTGACATACATATACAAAAATATGTATTGATGGGGTGATGAGTGTTTGGTTAAGGGTGTAATATAAGACATTCTTGTAAAAAATCTTGTAAATCATAATGTCATTTAAAATGTTTAAGGATGGGAGATGATGTATTACACTCAAAGGGTATAACATCACCATAAAGGTCTTAAACCCTAACTATTTTGCAAAATCAATCTATGGGGTCCACACAACATTCATGTCTTTTGCAAAATATCCAAACAAATAAATAAAGGACACATTGTAAGCTTGGGGTATTGCAATGCAAAATTTATGATGAACTCAAAAAACACCAAAAAGATCTTTAAACCTACTTGCAATTTTTTCACCAAAACATGAACATATAATCTCAAAAGGCATCCAAATCCAAACAAGTGCAAATTGAGACATTTAGTCCTCTCAATTAAGAAGAAGCATTTCCACCACCATCTATTCTAAGGACCTTCAAGAACTCTTAGAGCTTCATTAAGTACTTAGTTGAAAATAATAATAGAAAAGATGTACATATAGATATGAAAATGAAAGCAAAGAATGATGAGTGCAAAGTTCAAGAAATAATGCAAATAATAAAAATAAGAAAATCCAATAGTTAAAACAAATTAGATTGAATTGATGAGTGCAAAATTGAGAAACTAAACAATATTTACAAAAGAAGTATGTTAAGTTCTTATACTATTGTTGGGTGAGTGCAAACAAGATACAATGAGCCAATGACATTATTTTAAATAAGGATTACATGTCATTTTGTTCAAAAATAACTTTTTCATATGAATGAATTTTTGAATGAAATCTTAAATGTAAAAAATATTTATAGTTGTCCCAATGCACAATATTTTTTTTATGTTTATCATTTTGGAATAAATATGAGTTTTTTAATAATGTGTAGATTCCTTGTAAGGGTGAATGCAAGCTATAGTGTTTCACTTTTTGTGTCCCATTGCAATTTTTTGCAAGGTGTAGTGAATTAACATGCCATAAAACCATTTATATGCACAATTGGGATTTGATTTAAGGTTTTCAATTTCAATAAGAAACTATTTATATATTTGTGCACAATAAATGTGCACCCATTATGTAGTAATGGACTTTTGTAGTGGAAACATATGGATTGTCTCGACCATTTGCACTTTGTATACACATGAAATTTTCCATATCATTTTTTGAAAATATATCTTACATGGACTTAATATTTGATAGATGAAAGAAAAAAAAACATAAATTTGAAAACTTCATTATAAAAACTTTAACCAAAATATAGTTATGGACTTTTGAATGACCAAAATTTGGACCTTATTTTCAAAAATTTCTTCATGGGTCATTTTTTGTCAAATTGATGACTTTTTTCCTTGTAAAATGTATGTAAAAAATGTTTCTAATTGGGTATATTTTCACATGAATCTAATTAGCTCATTAACCAACCCATAGTCCCTCATTTATGTTAATTTGACACTAAAAAATGGATTAAAAAAAATTATCTATAAAAAATGAGCCATTTAACCTTGCATCTACTTGTAAATTTTGTCTTACGTTTTTAGAAATGATAACAATTTAAAATCCTAACCAAAAATTCATGTTTTATGTTTTTTTGTTTTCTTATATAAAAAGCTACAACTTTTTTAACACATAATGTACATGATACCCCACTTATATGTGATAAAAGACTCTTGAACTTTTAAAATTTTGGATCAATTTTGAAATTTTCTATGATTTTTTTAAGTTTAAAATTTTTACATTTTTAAGGTATGAGTGTTTTTTGAACATGGATAATAAGTTTTCATCTTTTTAATTTTTTTCCCATCAAATTTTAATATTATATGAGTCTTTTCGATAGTTCTTTGCAAAATTAACTCCTTTCAATGTCATTTGTGTACATTTTTAAACATCTTAAATCAAATCCTAAACTTAAAATTTCATCAAATTTGAATTTTTCAACATTCATATGAATGTACAAGTAATAACTTGCCATGATTGTCATAGTGTTAAATGGAAAAAAATAAAATATTTCTCTAATTTTGACTATTTTTATCTATTGTTTAACACAATTTTTGGCTCATTGGATTATGATTGCACCTATTAGAAAGAAAATTTGATTGTAATTAATACTAAGTATTTGGTCCAAGAATGAACAAACCAATGGGCTACAAGAAATTACCACTTTTAAAATCCAAAACAAGGGTTAGCATGAACTATAAAGGTTTTCCATTAGTTATTTAAGCATTTTTTCCATTTATTTTAAGCCCATTCAAAGGTCCTTTTTTTTAACACATGCACAAAAGTAATCCAATGTTTTTTAAAAATATTTTATGAACTTATGAAAAACCCTTTTTTTTAAATTGTTGAAAAGTCCATATGTAGAATCTTACAAATGACATTATGCAAAAAAATTAAATCTTAGTTTTTTTAATATGTTATTCAACCAAAATCAAGTCCTTAGCCAAAATATGTAGATTTTTTCTTAGAGTCCAAAAATTAGTCCACTCATTCTTGCACTCACCCATTTGTTCAAGACCACAAGGCTAATTGAGCTTTGTATTTTTCTCTATTGTAAACATCTTGTTTGATTTTTTCACACCCATTTGGTTTTTGACCTAAGGGTAAAAGAGGTCTAGATGATATTTTTGTTGATGGATTCTATTTTTTGGTGCATTGTTATTTGCCAATTTTAGGAGCATTTTTAATTTTGGAAAACGTCAGAACTATGATACGACAATCCATTTACTACACCCATAATCTTTGAGTTTAAGGGTTGACATCAAACACAAGTTGATCATTTAATGAAATGTTTAGTTCTAGCTTTTGGCATGCCACTAATTAGATGTGTAATAAGATCGCATTGGTTTAGATAGACAAAAAGAAGTTGACTTGGTTTAGAATTAGTGTAATAAATTTCCATTGTCTTGTCTTCTTGACTGTGAAATTGTTAATCCTAAATTGTTAGAAAATGTAGGTGAATATATTGACATCCTCAATTGGTGGAATATGATTTCCAATTGGAATAATTCTTGATGGCTCCTTTATTACAATGTCTTTGGAATAACAATCTTTTTGAAATTAGAAATGTAACTCATGTATGTTTTGGTGGGCTCATTCATGCTTATGATGAGACCTTCCATGGATTTATTTGCTAACTTGTATTTTTTTCTTTAAGAACATGAACTTATGCTATTGTCCCAAAGACCTTGAAATTTGATACATTGGGTGTTTTCCTATGAAGTTCTCTTTAAGAGAATTCAAGCCTAAAGTTTTTGTTGGTTGCCTATTTAGGAGTCTTAACATGTAGTATGGATTGAATCAACCAATAGAAAATTTGGTAAATATCCTTTACCTACCATGCAATATGTTACCTATAATATTAATTGTTTTCTTCAACTAATCCATTCTATTGGGGTCTATGGGCAAAAACATAATGAAAGGAGTAAAGGATTGTGTTAATTGGCAAAAATCTTGACCTAGGCATGACTTTAAAAAATGATTACATGAGTTTGAAGGATTAAATGTAGTGAGGTTTAGTGGATAATGTTTGTATATTTGTGAATTTACCATATTTTTGTGTAATTTGAAGATGTTTAAGTCATTTTAAAATGAATACAAAATAATGGGAACTTGATGTTGATTAGGTGTTTTTTAGTTTCAAACATGCTTGATTTTATGTGAAACTAAACCATTTATTCTCAAAATGCATGAAAAGTCATAAATTGATGATTATGAAGACATGCTATTGAATTTTTTTTTGAATTTATATGCTTTAATTTGGCCATACACACATGTATTTTGAACATACTTTTGATACCCAAAAATTTATAATTTGAAAAACTTCTTCGAACATTAAATGTTTGTTGTTTCTAAAGAAGGGCAAAGTTGCATTTTCATGACAATTGGATGCATTATGAAGGCTTTTTGTATAGTTTATGCATATCCAAATTTGAAAATTGCATGGATAATTATCAAATCAAGGGGCCATTAATACAAAATTTGGTATAATAAACAAAAAAATCATCACTAAATATGTCATTTATTGTTTTGACCTCAATTCATTTAAATATTGGAACACGTCAAGCCAAATGATATAATTATAAAATAAATTCATATTGAAAATACTATAAGATTAAAGGATTGTTCATCAAATGGCTGATAAACACACTATATAATATCTTTCCATCAAATTTTAAGAGAAGTTATTTGATACATGGAAGTGACATGAATGTTTTGTAAAAAATAAACATTCTAGCTTTAGACTAGTTGGCTCTTTTTTGTGTGTTTTCACTTGTGTATGATTGATTGAATTTCCTTTTGATTCTAGCTCTTGTGCAAAAGTAAAAAAAGGTAGTTGATAAGTATTTTCCTCCATTGTTATATTATTTTTGCCTATTTTTCAATTTCCTTTTCTACAATGTTTTTGAAAGTTTTGAAAATATCAAAAGCTTGACTCTTGTACTTCAAACAATACAATATGTATTTGAAGCAAATTGTTTTGTGAGGCAAACTATGCAAACATGTGATTTAGTTTTGGTATTTTAGAGATCCCAAAAACATTTCTTTTATGGGTATATTGATTTAAAATGTTGAAATTTTGATGTCCTAATCTCTTGTGTTAGAGCATGGTTTTTTGAATAAAATTGTCATGGGATAATGATAGATTTCTAGTAATAAGGTTGATTTTAAATTTTGTAAGGGTATCTAATTCTAGTTTGAAAGGCTTTTACCCTTCACTTTGGTTCTTCTTGGTGCAACTTCTCTTGTTTTAACATTTCATATGATATTGTAGATATTGGGTAAATTTTTTATCACATACCTTGCATCTACAATAACAACAATAGAAAAAATAAAATTTGAAACTAGGAACAATAAAACATTTTTAATGAACTTTATTTCACTAGATTTTAGTTGGTCAACAAAATCTTTTCCCCTCTTATGAGATGATTTTTCCCCATTGCAATAGTGATTGAAAACTACCTTGCAACATCTTTGAAGGAGACTAGTAGCTCCTTATTACTAATTACATATCTTGTTTTAGAGTTTAGGCATTAGGTTGGTTGGTCACCTTCAACTTTTGCTAAATATGTTTCTAGCCCTATGTTCTTGTCTTTAGTTTTTGAGCTTTCTTTTGTTTTCACTTCATTTTTCATGCTAACACTATTTGCTTCTATGCAACATTTTGCTTGATGCTTATTTGATAGGTTTTGAAACTTGCTATTCAAATCCTTAATCTTGAACATGATTTTTCGAGCTTCACAATCATACTCCAAATGGCCTTTAGTTTTGCAATAGTGGTACTTGTTTCAATTTGTCAATTTGGTTTGCTAATATGTTCCTTTGTCCTCTTGTCATGGTCTTTCTTAGTTCCTTCAAATGCTCCTAGGTAGTCGTTTGATTGCTTCCAACATTTTCTTGGATTCACCCTTCCTTCTCTTGCTTAGAGAATTGTTGGCCATGATTCTTGAAATTTGTGGGAAGGCCTTTCCCTTTAGTGAACATGGCTTTTTCATTGGAGTCTCCATCGAATTTGATATGCAATTTGTCATTGATGAGTATAGCCTCTAGTTCTTCAAAGCTAGGAAGATTTTGCCTATTGATGAGAGTTTTGATAAGAACATTGAATTGTTTGGGAAGAAAATTGAGAATAAGCAAAATCACTAACTCTTTTGAAAGTCAAAATCTATTCCTTGTAAATGCTCAAAATTCTCTCATAATTGTTCATGCTTGAGTTTTCATCTTTCCTCATTGAAATGAACTTCTTTCAAAACAACAACTTTCTAGACCCACTCTTCCTTTATATTTTTCATTTAGGTATCGCCAAGAGTCATAGGGGTTAATAAAGTTTTTAACAAATGGAATGACAACCTCTGTGATTGACAAATTGATAGCATTAAGAGTTCTTATGTCTCACAACCCTCTTTCATTGTATTAGATAGTTTCCAAGTGTTGTGGTGACATATGTCCAAAGTCCTTCCTTTTGAAGAAGGTTCATCATTTTGAATGACCACACTCCGTAGTTAGTGCTATCCTTTAGCCGGTTAGTTTTGGCATGCTAATGTTAATGTTTCCTAGCAAATTACAACTTTGATTTGGGATAGGTTGATTTTGGACTCCATTGGTATTCCAAAGGCCAATTATCTTCTCAATTCTCCTCTTATGTCAACCATTAGCTTGAGCTCCTAATCTTCTTGACCTCCTTTTCAAACTTGAGAAATCTGAGTTGATTTTCCAAGTGAAAGGAGTCTACAAATGGAAGAAAAGAAGTGACTAAGCTAGAATAACAATCAAGGAGAAGACACAAAACATACTGGTAAAGAAGAAATTTTAAAAATCTCCTATCTTTGATGTAACCAAAAAAGGAACAAGAAACACAAGAATCAAGAAACTGCAGACAACAAGTTTGAAAAAGTGTCAACTTCTATTCCTTAAACATCATTTGTGATGGAATCGGTAACAGTCTGTAGAGTGTTACAATAGTGTGAAGTTACTTAAATTTGCCAAGAGCATCAAACTGATGATCATCCTGAGGCTAATTCCCAGCTCCCCAAATGCTATTTTCACAAAATCATGAATCCCCAATTCAAAAACCCTAGCTCAACACCCTGTACTTCTGTGCCAAAAACTCCTGGGCAAATTCCAAAACTCAAAACCTAGCCTTCCCTTTGCCCCACAATATCAACACTAATGTATGTGCAAGCATTTTACAGTCACTAAAGTTGTAGGAGTTGAGAAAACTCAGCACTACCACTACCCTTCAACTTCAAGCTTCCAGCTTGCAATTGTAGATGCATGTCATCTATATTACATCCCATTTCATAAGCAGAAAGGCTCACATTGTTGAAGTCACAGGGAAGTGCATGTTTTTTGGGGCTTGTGAAAGCATCACAAATCCCGCAAATTAGGAACCTTTAAAAGCAGTGTGGTGATGAAAACTTGAAAAATTGCTGAACATGAGTTGTAAGTATTTGGCCCCAAGAGCTCATGCACTCTGCGTCAGAAGAGAAATTATATCTATTTTCTGCCTTGAATAGCTCAGGCCTGGACAGTCCTCAACAAGAGATTCCCATGTGTTGATCATAATCGGTGCATCGTCACTAGCTTGATCAGAGCTGCACAACATTTGGCAGATATTCCATTGATGATTTCAGTGACAACCAGAACAACATTTTCAACTCAAAAATGTCAATTTGGGTTGTCAATTTGGACCAGGCAATCATGTATCCAACTGACCCAGAATGTAATGATGTAAGGAATGCACCTGAGTTTTGCAAGTTGGAGAATCCCTGAATTCCTGAATTGGAGATCACTTTGATCGGCTTCATATTCCCCAGAGCTATATATAGTGAATGTCCCTGCTGCATGTGGTTTTCAGGAAAGAGATGGGACTTTTGCAGAGTACTGAAATGAAGAATTCAAAGGGGATTCTTGAAATTTAAGCTGCAGTGCGGGAACTAGATCAAAAGAGCGTTGAAAACCCTCAACTCTTCCTGGAGCCCGGGCTTCTCGGTCTAGACTTACTGGGTCTATTTCTTGTTGTACTGATCGGAACCGGCTTCTGATCCGTGGGAGCGAAGATGTGAGAAATTATTATGTTATAGCTGTTTGTAACTACAGTTATAGCTGTGCGTGTGCAGCGGAAGCTCGATGATGCTGCAGCTCCCAATTATTAATAGCGCGTTCGCCCCCGGGAGGAGGATGATCATAGCCGCAGACCATGCCCAGCATCTGTCGCCTCTTTGCAAGCAAATACGTGACCACTACCACTTGAAGTCCAGCAGCAATAGCGGCAAGTACTATCCCCACTTTCTCCTTTGAATTCAAGTGCGACCCGGCGGCCGTGGCCGATTCGTCGCCGGTGTAGTTCGACGATGGCGTCGGACTGTTTGGAGCTGGTGATGGTGGTGGTGAAGTATTACCGGGAGGAGGCTGGGGAGCGGGAGCGGGAGGAGGATGAGAATGAGGAGAAACATGACGAGGAGAAGAAGGAGGACGAGGAGGACGAGGAGGAGGAGGCGGAGGAGGAGCAGAAGGATGTTCTGCTGCCGCCTCCGATGCAAAACTACAAAACAGCGCGAGACAAAGCAGCAGAGAATGAAACGCAGATACGCGAATTACGAGCACGAAGCGGAGGCTCTTGTAGCTCTCCTGCTGATCCTGCACCGACTTTGATCCTGTTCCCTGTTGATCTGGTCTAGCTAAACCTCGCAGCAGAAAAATTCCCGGGCGCCGATCTGCAGCCATTGCTTGGGCTGCACTCACACACACACACCCACCCACCCACCAATACTCCTGGGCTGGACAAGCTAATATTCTGCTGCCCTACAGAGGCCCTCAAAGTACTTGCGATCAGTCGAAGCAGCTGCTCCAAAGTGGGTGAGTGCAGCAGCAGCAGCAGCGGAAGAGTCCAGGAACGATTCCCTTCGGAGACTTGAGAGAGCAAGTGACAAGCGACAGACGAGAAGAACAAGGAAAGCAAGCAGCAACCGCGCGGCTCCGTCAACAACCCACTTCTTGGCTTTAGTACGTACTCTCGACGCCATCCGCACAATTTGTATCCAGCGGTAATTAAAGCAACCGGACGATGAATCCACTTAACCGGACCATAAAAACCTTAACTGGAACAATTAACCTTAGCGCGATAGTGAAATTTTAACTGGACTGTAAAACCTATACCGGACCGTAAAACCTTAACCGGACCATGTAACCTAAACCAGATCATACAAATCTTAACCGGACGGTGTAACATAAACAAGATCATAAAACATTAACTGGACCGTATAACTTAAACCGAACCGTAAAAACCTTAACCAGACCGTATAACCTAACCAGAACCGTTAAAACTAAAAACCTTAACCAGACCGTGTAACATAAACCAGACCGTAAAACATTAACTCGACCGTATAACTGAAACCGAACCGTAAAAACCTTAACCAGACCGCATAACCTAACCAGACCACGAAAAACCTTAACCGGACTATAAAAACCTAAACCGGACCATATAACCTGAAACGGACTGTGAAAAACATTAATAGGGCCGCGTGACTTAAACCGGACCGTAGATCGACCTCGGTGGAAAATTAAATAATTCGGAAAATTATTATTAATATTTTGATTCTTTAAAACATTTAGAATGTGGTGAATTTTTAAATTATATATATATATATATATAGATAGGGGTTAGACTCAAAAAATAATAATTTTCTCATATTAAGATTATACATTTCAGCAGGTTACTAAATTAAGGCAGGAATCTTTTTCCTTATTTTCGCCCCCACATGTAGCCAAATTTGGCTAAGTCTTCTTGTGTATAATCACTGCATCAACTACTCACAAAAATTGAAAAAGAAAAAGAAAAAAGTAATAATAAACTGGTCATAGAGTACAGGGGCAACTTCAACATGTGTCTGGCAATTAATTAATTAATTAATTTTGAAGATTTCATGTTGAAATTTGAATTTTCTTGAAGTTTTTTAAAAAATTTCCCTTCACAATTTTATTTTTTTTAATTTTTAAATTTTTTTGGGTTTGAAAATTATGTTTTTGAAAGTTTCAAAATTTCCACAAATTATATAGTTAGTGTGGAAGCTGCCAAAGCTATTACACAAAGGTGTTTCTGACCCAAGGCTGGATGCATTCCTTTGACAAATTCCTCATAATTTGTCAACGACGTGCCTTTTGGACAATTTTTCAATATTAAATGCTTGCTTTTGATTAATTTGGGGGAGGAGGCATCTTCAGTAGGGTAGACCAGCCCATCATCCATCCCTTGCATGTGACCAAACATTTAATTATATTTTCATCATATGTGTTTCATTTTGAACGATTTAAAATGTTATGAGAACACTACCTCAAGCTTTAGAAATCATCTTTGAAATGCAAAGGAAAAGAAGTAATGAAAAAATAACAAGGAAAAAAAAAAGCTTTCCAACTTATAAAACGTGTTTTTTTTTTTCTCTTTGAAACCCTCCTGCTTTCAAATCTCATAACTTTCTTATTTTCTATTGTTCTTAAAAGATTTAAAAATGGTATAGGAGTCACCTGAAGTTCTACAAATCATCTTTGAACTCTAATAGCAACAAAACAAAACAATGTACAAGAAATTATTTGGGTGTATGGGAACTGGCCTTTGTGTTGTTCGACAGTTTGTTCTTTTGAGTTCTTGACCCCCTTTACTTTGGGGGGCTGTAATTTTCTCATTTCTAATCAGTTTTTGATGATTGTTAATGCCTTGTATGCATCAAGAGGAGGGTTTCAAGTTTTGTTTGGACATCAGAAACAACAGAGCCCTCCCCCTCGGATTGGGTCTGTCTTGAATGTTTAAATGTTTGGTCACTGGTTGATCTACCCTAGTTGTTCTTGTTTTTTGGAGTTTTTTAAACCAAAAGTGAAATGGGATGAGATGATTATGGATCTTAAGGTTGTAACAATAGGCTAAACAAACACACATAAATGATATATCTCCACATAATGAATTTGCGTAGTAATTAATTTCCTTTCGAAAAAAGGCCAAGTGGTATGTACCCTTGGCCCCCACAATTTCCATGACCAATGTGCAATGAATCTTCTCCCAACTTGTCTATGACCTCGCAAGTCAACACATGCCATTTCCAAGAATTTTGTATGCAAGTTGGGTTGCCCTTTTATGAGCTTACCTATTTAGCGTTTTCTTCCACTTTTCTTAGACAATAATAATCTTTAAAAAATAATAATAAATAAATAAAAATATTCCCGACAAAGTGGTGCAAAAAGCACCCATCAACATATGAGGCTTTTGTGAGGCTTATTGTGTGGAAACCTTTAGTGAAACTAGAGTGGGCCAATGTCCACATAAGTCAACCAACCTGGTCATCTTGCGTGTAACCATACTGTGTGGTTATAACCGTGAGCAAAGGAATTGCAATGAACTTTCATGATACGCTATAGGCCAATCCAAGACAAGGGACTAGTGGAATTTTTATATGCCATGCATTGGTATTGTAAACCCTTTAAGCAGCTGCTTGCTTGAGGGATTCTAGTGGGGGTGTCAATGTTTTCAACTTTAGCCGTCCATGTTGTACTAACTCCGCTCTTGTCGTTGGAGGAGAATCTTGAGTTCAAGGTTTGGATGTATGGATTAATTGGTTCAAGTAAAAAAGTAAATGATCGACAGGTTTGATGAAACAAGCAACCACATTCATTCATGGAGCTACACCCCAAAAGAGTTGAGCCAGTTCCTCCTTTCCCCTAAGTTGACATGAAGAAAGATCCCGGGGTCGCAGATAATCTCATTATCTTGACCATATTATATGATATAATCTTTCATGGGTAGCAGATTACCTCATTATCTTGACCACATTATACGACATAATCTTTTGTGGGTTGCAGATTACCTCATTATCTTGACCATATTATATGATATAAAATTTCATGGGTAGCAGATTATCTCATTATCTTGACCACATTATACGACATAATCTTTTGTGGGTTGCAGATTATCTCATTATCTTGACCTCATTATTATATGACATAATCTTTTGTTGACTGATTGCCATACATTCGTACTGGTTAGTGACTTTAGCTTATTTTCTAGTCACTTCTCATGTGTAAACCTCGTGTGGGATCTTACTTACTTACTTATGAGCCTGAGTAAGATCCCGCTGACCAATCAACAGGACCTTACAAAATTGCAAAAAGCCATGGCATTTCTTTCTGTGGGAAAAAAAGGGTCTTAAAATGTAGACCCTTCTCCTATACCAAAATGTGTGTTGAACATGGATGCTTTTTTAAATTTACATTGTTGAATTTGCACCGTAGACATTAATGTAATGGAATGACCTTGCCCATTATGTTTAGTGCATAACTGAGCTCATGGTAATGTGCTCTCCTGGGAACTTACCAACATAATGGGTAGTGGTTGACTATTCCATAGTAGTTTTATATATACAAGTTTGATGGTTTGTTCTTTTGAGTTCTTGATCCCCTTTTATGTATATAATAGTTTTATATATAATTGTACAGAATGTGCGGGAGTATTGTTATTATAATATGATGGAATCCTACAGGCAGGTGGCTCCTTTGGGGGTATCTTCAGCTGGATAAACGCCCTTGGGTGTTGTTTTACCCAAAATCAGGGTGCATGCTTGCTTAGCCTCCCCCAAGTGCCCTTTATTCGAGGAATGCCCCCACCCTAGGGCTTTACCCTAGATGCTCATATTCTACATAGTGAAGTAACAAGTAACCCCATGTCCGAACTATTTCCTTGCCCTTCTTATATCTACTGAAAGAAAAAATTATGAACAGATTCTCCACAAACCCTAAAACACCTGCAGACTCATCACACTGAAAATGAATGAACATCCAATTTTTATTAATTGTTCATCTATTAGGTATCCATACTAATCACCAAGTTCTAAAGAAATTTCATTTACATCTCAAAACGGTTCTTGGTCCCAGAATGAATATATATATATATTTATTTATTTATTTATTTTTATTTATTTATTTTTGGAAGCCAAATTGTTGGTTTGGGTCATATACTGTGGAATTTACAGGTTGTAGTTTATTATACAATTAATATGGGATTTAAATTGCTTAAATTCAAACTAACATGTTATGGGTTTCTATTTTGCTAGAGATATCAAAAGTTTGAAGGTTATCTAATTGTCCATGGGACACCACATTTAAGAACGGCACTGGATTGACTCTACTATGTAGTTTGGAGAACCAATCATCAATGAAACCTATGATAGGGGTTTTGACCAAACCTCTTTGAAACATCTTTGCATGACTTGAATCTCATATAATGAATGACACACACATTATGTCTAACAATGGATTTGTAGATGTTGGTTCATTTCGCAATTCACAATTTTTATTTTATTAATTACAAAAAAGAGAGCTTTATTCACATATATGATTCATTGACCAAAAGGTGTCATATGTATAATTCATGAGGACAAATAATCTAGAAAGACATCATGAGCTGATTTAAGGACTTATGATATAACCCTTCCTAGTTGTAAGTTTCAAGAATAGCTTGAATTGTTAGACCCAAAAAGGTGAAACTCCCCGAGCAAAGTTATTTAAACTCTATTACATAATAGAAGGCATACAAATACCGAAATGTGAATTTAAATCATGAACAAAATCCACAGAAAGATTTCACTGTGATTTGACCATGAACAACTTTTTCAACTCTTGGCTATGGTTAGGGAAGATAACATATCAACACAACCCTTGATCTCTTCCTACTTTCAAGGGAGGGGGACAATCTAAATTGGACTTTGATGTAATATCCAGTTCTGATACCTTTCTTTTTCAAACAACAATAACTTCTCTTTTCAACCCATTTACTCTAGGAAGAATGGTGTGAGCAGCGTTTATTTTACGGACTTTGGGAAGTTGCCTATGTGGCTACTCTTTGCCTGACCTGGCAGCTTAAGTGGCTCCAATCATATTATTGGACATCTGGTAAGTGGCTACAGAGGGGAAAAAAGTTCCAACATATGGCTAGTTTGCTCCTTTGAGGGGATGTGTTTTTGGTTATTGCAAATTGCATGTGGTAGTTGAATAGTGGCTACTTCAAGTTTGACAAAATGTCTATTTAGGTTATTGCAAAGTATTTGGTGTAGCCTTTTGGCAATGTGTGAGAAAATTGGTGAGTCAACATGTGGTGACAAACTTTTGTTTAACAATGCTTGAAATCTGAAACAATATGAGGCAAAGGAGGTCAACTCTTGTCTTTGAGGACACTGCACCCAATGGTAGCACATGATCCTAACCTGCATGCCACATATTAGTTGTAACTGTTACAGATGTCAATGCCATGGAATTCATTCATTTGAATGTTCATTCATGATTTGTAATAAACTTGTATCTAGCCTTTAGTTTAATTTTAGTTCACTTTTAATTAGTTTCTAATTAAGTTTTAGTTCACTTTTAATTCACTTTTAGTTAATTCTTAGTTCATTTTTAATTAATTCTTAATTCCCTTTCAGCTAACTTTTAATTCATTTTCAGTTCACCTCCAATTAATTCTTAGTTCACTTCTCATTTAATTTTTAATTAACTATTATTTAATTAACTATAAGTCCATTTTTAGTTAAATCTTAATTCACTAATTTCACACATGGGCCACACATGAGTGAATATCTACCACATGTAGGTTGGAAATTTTTTGAACTAGGTGCCCAATAGGTATAAATAAAATAAAAATTTCCCATTACCTTTAGTCTGTTCAACACCAATATTGACTACATTTTTTTATCATAACTTTTTTTTGTTCATTTTTTGCAATAAAATTTTGTTAGATTTTTGTTTTGCACATGTCATGTTTTTATTCTTGTTTTTTTCTTGTTTCATGATCTAAATTTGGAATTAGGCTTATCTTTGTTCTTATTTTGAATAGAAAATCTTTCAATCTTGGTTGGTTTTGTACCCATGACAATAGTGGTAGAAGGACCTTAAGTTGCTAGAAAGGAAGAAAACATTTACCCAAACTTCAAATGCTAAACTAGTCTAAGGATGCAAAGTCCTTAAAAGTTGTTGAAGGATTCAACGTGCATTAAATCACCTCCCTTAAAAACCCCAAACCAAAATAATAAAAAGTTAAAACCATTTTTAAGCTGCAAATCAAACAACATTCTAGTAAATGTAAAATTTTTTTTTAAAAAAGACATATCAAATTAGATACCGTAACCCATGGGTACATGGTAAATACAAAAAGATGGGGCAACATCCCAATTTTCCACTTCCCAATATTTATAAACAATGAATACCATGGTCTTTGGATTATAGCAATAGCTACCACTAAAATTTATAAAGCGGCCATAGCCTCATAAAATTAGATGTGCATCTACATAATTGTTGCAAACTAATGAACTGATGAACAACATCCAAAATGTGTGCCACTACTAATCTTCAAGCCAAAAGACCCTTTCATGTCTTTTCTTCAATCCAAACCATGATGGCATTATCATATGGAAAAGTATCCACAATGTAAAAAGGTTGCGCATACATAAAACCACCAAATCCAAATGCTCACAAAGCCTATTCTAAAGTTTTGTTTTCATGAATGTCAAGGTAAAAAAAGTCTTTTCATCTTCCATAGATCCCATGATTCGAACCATAGCTAGTTCCACCACTTTCATAAATTCACTAAGATGAGCACACAATAATGCATTAGAGGACAACTTTTTCCAAAGCTAAAACAATGGATTTAGATTTAGGGGTTGATTCATAGCCCATTGTGCATTAAATATCATAGTGGTATTTTCAAAAAGTCATTGCAAATCCAAATTCTCTTCATCAATAATGGACAAGATTCAAGTTTGTGTTGATCATAGTTTTTTAGCATGACAATAAAATTCTTTCAACACAACGAGATGAACAAGGACTCGATCTCCTGACATGATGATTTCAACTAGTATTGTGGGTAGACCAACCTCAAAGCATATGTCACATCCTGATCAAGAAACGGTATAAGAAAACATTTTTCAAGCTCATCATAGACCTTTGTTGTTGTTTGAGAACATTACATTTGCATGTCATTGATTGCCTACTGGAAATGAGCTCAAATGACAAGAACATAAAGTGCATGATCAAGCAATGACAATGCATTAGGATGGAAACCTTGGCAATGCGGAAGCTCAAGTTTCCATACCTATGTTCAAATCAAATGTCCATTTTTACACTACCATATTCAAAGTCCCCTTTTTAAAAAATTAATTTCCATTGAAGACATCACTCATGTAAGCCATATGGGGGTCAATGTACCAAGAATATAGATCAACCTAGCACAACTTCATTACAAACATGAAATCACAAACAAAACATTGTCGAGATTACAAAAACTTGATTAACTCATTGAGCCCTTCAAACATCAGCATCAAACAAGACAATCCTAACATCACCTCCAAATCACAAAGTAGCTCAATGTTGTGAACAACTTGTTAAATTGTGAAAGCATCTTGATGCATTTTCAAAACCAAAGCTTTATATTCACTTAACATTTTCGACTTGTTAGTAGCAACATAGAAATCCATTGAATTTTAATGTTCCCAACATAATGTTCTAATCCCCTGTTTCCATAATGTCAACCAATTCAACAAATTCCAAAGTCATTTTGGGGATGTGAAAAAAGTAGGTGTTAACGGGGTTTTTCTATCCCCATTAAAGTTATTTTACCTCTGGATTTTTCAACAACAAGTTTTTAAAACAATAACAGGTACATACAACACACAAAATAAAACTTAAACTACTACAAATCCTAAACTAATATGTACACAAATTGTTCAAGCTTGAAGGAAATAGGCTGAAAAAAAAATGATCCATGTTCCATAATTGAAAAATGAAACACATAATTATGAATGAAACCCAAAAGTCCTTCAATAGGTCTATCCTCCTAGCCCTATACTAGCCATTTCAAAATACAATAGTCATAACTGACCATTATAAATAGTCATTAGCTAGTACCTAGATTAATAGTCCAAATTTTCAAAAAAATACACCTTGCTTAACTACTTGTCCAACTATTGGTTCTATCAAGTACATGTTCTAAGGATTACTTATTGACTAACGTGTCAAACTATCTTCTTAACCTAGTCATTACCTACCAGGTTTAGTAACTGGTTAGGTTAATACTATAGGTTAGGTTAAATAGTAGGTTAAGACACATGTTAGGTTTAACAACTTGCTTGCACCATCAACCTATTAAATCATTTGTTACCAAATTTGGGTAACATTATCCCTTTTTGAAACCCACATTTCATCCTCAAAATGTTAGCTCAAAGCTCTAAGTTAGTTTTAGCCTTCTATAATCAGTTGACTAATGACTTTTTCGACATATTCAACACTTGTTGCCTCCGCAAGTTTAGCTTGATTCAAAATTTAAAGACTAGTTGGTGTTATAGTTTTTTGTCAATTAGGTGTGTCTCCAAAGGTCGCTATGGGTGTTGTAAATACCTCCGAAACATGTGGGGTATTGGATATCAAAGTAACCTCTTGACCTATACCTATATAGTGTGGGGTTAAAGGTACATTAATAGATATTAATTCCAAATATTCTAATCTACTGTCCAGTATAGTGAATGAAGGATTAACATGTTCATCATGTTTCTTGTCAAATCTTTCACTACCTTCCACATGTTGACTGACAATAATGGTCATTAAAAAAAGTCTGAACAAGTAAAGGTATGAGTTTTAAACTTGTTTCACCTTTTAATGGACTAATCGGTTTAGTAGTAGGTTGTACCACATATGGCATTGTTGGAACTTTGTTACTAATTCTAATTTCCACAAACACAAAGTTTGAAGGTTCGTATTTGAAATCAGGGAAAGTAGTCTGGTAGGCTTGTAGTTCGAGTTCATAACTTTATTCATTAGAATGAGACAATTCCACTCTGTCTTGAATTTGCTCCTATGTGAACTCCTAAACAATTTGCCACCACTCCTTCCATTTGGGGTTTTTATCTCCCAAGGCTTGGTTTTGCACCTTGAATAATGTATTATCTAGCAACAACTCCTCAAACTCTTTCAACTTGTTGTTCATTCTAACATGTAAAGTGGGGCTAGGTTTGTTCAATTATACCTTGGTTGTCTCATACTAACCTTTCCAATCTTGGATTTGAGTAGTAAAACTTTCTTTTCCTTGTCAAATTTTATGTGGGTAACTACTTGTTGTTCCTTAAGATCTTGATAGGTATGTTCCAAATCGGTTATGATACCCTGTTGTTCCAAACTAGATTTTTCCATTTTGGCATAGTTTCATGTCATCCCCTCCAAATTGGCTTGGAAACAAGTCAAATCATAATGGGTCTTCCAATATAGCTAATTGAACTCATCATACTCTTGCTACAAGTTCGTTTCCCTAGCAACATGTTCTACCTCATTCAACTTATTGGACAAGTTCTGGTTTTCATGTTAAACCTTACACAATTGTCCTTTGATTGTAACTAGTTCTTTGTCATAGTTCTTCAAAGTTCTTTGCACTATTTCTAGCTTTAGGCTATAGGTTTGTAGGTGATTATGGGTCTCAGATAGGTTTTCCTTGACTTGTTCAAACTCAACTGTAAGGTTTGAAATTTTTTATAATGTTCCTAACTAGGTTGTGGCATTTTGAACAACTTGCTCTAAAAACATGTTAATATGTCTCAAAGTTTATGTGGAATGACCAAAAACTAGAGCAAGTTGGAATCTTAAAAATTATGGGTTTTCTACTTGTATATATTCAACTATAGGTTGAACATGTTGGAATGATTTTGTGGCTACAATTATAAGTTCTATCTAGAAACTACAAGTTTAGTAGACATAACAAGTTCAACTTGAATGTTGTCAACTACTTGATCTTGGTTGGGTTCAAGTTCTTCCTCAATGCTACCCTACATATTTGTTGCATTAAGTTTTTCTCCTCCTCCACCTCTAATCTCATTTGAACATGTTTGCTCCTCATCCTTTTTGAATCATTAACTAGTGATCCAAAAGTAGTCCTAGACTTCTTGCTTGGTGATGAGGTAACAAGTTCAAGGCTTAACATGTCCCTTAATGTAGGTGGTTTTATATGCATCTTCAGTTGACGGGACTAACATGTGGGTAAAGGTGATGTTGTAGTTAAGTGTGCTGGTCTTCTCTTTTTCAAGAACTGCTCCTTGGTAACATGTTCAAGCAAAACCTATCGTTGTTGTGCAACTTGGCGTTCTTGATTGGTTGGAGATATAGGTTCTTCTAGAGTTGTTGTTATTAGTGACGACACCTTGGATAAAAGGAACCACTTTTTGTCTGGGATAGGTTTTGAATAGTAATTATCTACTTTAATTTTGCTAGAAACTAGGTAAGGTGCTCCTTTTTTATATTAAATCGAGCAAGTTAATTCAACCAATAATTGGGTCAACATTATAAAACACTAGTTAACAGGTTGCCCCCTATTGGCTAGGTCAAAAGTAATAGCAATCTGGTTGTTGAAATAAACTAACTTCTCTCTCTGATAAATAATTTGCAGAATAGTTATAAATCTTGCATAAAATTCCTCTTTCATGCACACTACACTCCACTACTCATTCTTAACAAAAGCATGTGGTCCTACAATTCTTTTTAAGGCAGTTTTGGCTTCCTCAAAAGTTACAATAATAACATCTACTACTCCTTCCATTTGAAATTCCAAGTTGCTCATGAATTAGTACCTGCTCAATGATAATTTCTTGACCACATACTCACCCTAAAATTCTTCCATCTTTTGTTGTTTCCCAAGTTTGTAGGAAGTCTTATAACGTGTCTTCCCTTGGTGTTGTCCACTACAAGTTGAATAGGCTCTCTAAACTGGCTCACCTAGCCCATTTGAGTTCGTTGGAGTCCATCTTCATCCACTACAACATCTTTTGGCTTTCCTTTGCCTTAGACACTAGTTTCTTCTTAGCAAGTTTCTCAACTTGTTCCTTCATAGGCACTTTGCCTTTTCACTTCATCATAGTTCTTGTTCTTGATCTTGAGCATGAGGAATAATGTTGGAAATAGGTTCCTCTTCAAAGAGTTTTTGGAGAAATGCTTCTCCATTACTCATAGGTTGTTGCAACTTTTTCCGCTCCACAAGTCTTGATGCAGGAACTGGTTATGACTATTCCTCAACAACATGTTACTGCAATTCTTCCCCTTCCACAGGTCTTGATGTAGAGATTAATTGTAATTGTTCCTCAATAATAGGTAGAGGTCCAATCTCCACTTCTTCCTCTAAATCTGAAATAACAATAACCTACGGTGCTGGTTTTGTTGTAAAAGTAGCAGTTTTTAAAAAAAAGTTTAGTGTTACTTCTAATTCCTCTTCCAACTCCCTATTTCTTTGTTCTTGCTCAAAAATTCTAATCTCTTATGTTGTGGGTGTGTGAAGCAAGTGGTTTCACATAAATCGCTCCAATTAATCAAACCTATTCCACTCTCTCTTTCTCACTATGTTCCCTTCTAAAAGCTTCAACTTTTCTTTCAACATCCTTTTCTTTTGCTTCTCATCTTAACCTCTCTAAAGCATTCTCACTCATGTTCCTTGCTAATATGAAGAAGGAAAACGAAAATGAAGAAACAAAATGAAAAACTTGATAGTTCTTTATATTGTTTCATGTAAAAATGAATCCGTGGTTGTGAATGGACACAACCTTTAGGGTTAAAGACTCCTAAAAGGTAAACATCAATAAAAGCCGTTCCAAGCACGTTGTTTGGATCATTACTCACCACTACATCATTGTCCTGAACAAGTACTTTATGATAATGATGAACAAGCACATATGTTGTTTTAACATTGACAAATGTCGAATGATTACTAATCGGTTCAAACTTTACAGGTTGAAAATCTTTAGGTTCAACTAGTAGTGGTATAGGTTATTTGGTTTAAATAGGTTTGTTAGTGACCAAGTCACTAGGTTTAACTTATACATGTTGCAAGGTTTTGTCTTCAATGAACCCTATATGGTTTCAACTTGTTGATGTTGACAATCACTAGATTAGGATCAAACTTATGAATGGTGACAAATGAAATGATATTATTAACAAACAATATTGTATTCGATAAGGTCCAAACCATCGTTTTTGAAATTTGGGAACATGTTTAGAAATAGCCCTTGGAAACCATAATACATAGTTTCCAAATTGGTTTCAATGAACCGGTTTTATGACCACAATGATCTATTCCACTAGTTAGAAGCAACTAGATCATGTGCAATCGACTTGTTTTCATGTAGTTTTTTTAACCTAGATAGTCGACTAATTAAGACTCTAACAAGTTGTGGATCTCTATTGTCACCAAGTCTAAATGGTAATACATATTATGTAAGTAGTAATGGATGTAACCCATACACCAGTTGAAAGGGGGTATGACCGGTTCCAACTTTGTAGGCAGTTCGATATGAAAGTAAAACTATGGCAAGTGCTCATCCCATTCATTTCTATTTTCATTAACCAATTTGGTTAGTAAGGTATCTAAATGCATCATTGATAAAATGGGTACCTTGATCGATCACAATGGTTAATAGACATCCAAATCTCATAAGAATGTGTTCATATAGAAACTTGGTATTATTACAATAGTATTAGTGTGGGAGTGCTCGGGCTTCCACCCACTTTGGTGCATAATCAGTGGTTATTAGAATGTACCAATTGCTTGACAATTTGCTTGTAAGTTTAGTAGGTCCAATAAAATCCAATCCCCATTACTAAAAAGGTTTTTCAGGTAATGTGGTAACCAATTTGGCCAAATTTTGGGTCAAAACGTTATCTATTTTCCGACATTGCACTAGTAGAAAATGGCCATTTTACAATTGGTCCATGCGACTAAATTTTAGTTGCAAGCGACATTTGCAACTAAAATCTTAATAGTCGCGTTGGACAAGTCGCATAGGACACTAGTCGCAAACGACAACGAATTTTGGATGAAAAAAAAAATCGACAAAATACACCTTCATCCTTTGACTTGTCATATACGTATTGTCATTTGCAACTAGGATGCGATTTTTTTGGTGAACAATGGGAACAATTTATGTGTAGCCACGTGTCTCAACTTTTAATAATTAATTAATTTTTATTCTTTTGAAATAATCCAAGATGTTTAATTTTTATGTTTAGATGGTTGAAATTATGACACGTGGAATATTAATTGAATTTGTCCAAATTCAATTTAAATCAATATTTAGGTATGTAGGTTGAACTAAGTACCTACCTACCTATATACCTACCTACCCATATAGGCTAAACACCTATC
>Ga0116231_10006368_pt1 | contig 22573 bp, 8 predicted proteins | sample S1TSphgellanicum_2_FD_89695 | JGI IMG/M metagenome (GOLD analysis project Ga0116231, IMG submission 89695) | Host-associated microbial communities from peat moss isolated from Minnesota, USA - S1T2_Fd - Sphagnum magellanicum MG | ecosystem: Host-associated > Plants > Peat moss > Unclassified...
AAAAAAAAAAAAGTATTAAAAAAGAGGGGGGAGAATATAAAAAGTGGGAAAAGGTGTGGGGAGTGTGGGGAAAAATGGGGGAAAGATGAAAAAAAGGGGGGGGGGGGGGGGGGGGGGGGGGGGGGGGTTTAGGGTAGGTAGTTGGGTTAAGGGGTAGGTAGTGGGGTTATCCTTAGAACTAATAATGGCAGGTCAGGGGTGTGGGGGAAAAGAAAAGGAAAAAAAAAACCCACTATAGAGGACAATCCTTGGAGTTGGGTTTCATCCCATCCAAAACATCTGGAATGGGATTTTTGGATGGTGCACTGGTGGGTGTTGTGTCACAAAAGCCTTACGTTCGACTAGAGTGAACTAGTAGCCACCAATGCACTAATTGATCGTTTTGTCCATTGGATGGGTTGTGTTTTTTCATTCAGCATTAAATGGGGTTATCACAATCCATTTTTTTTCATTGCTAACCATTATAAATTTTTTTTTGGTTTGTTCTTGGTTGTTTTTCCTTGGACCTGACCTCACACATAGCTACCCTACGCACCTTCCTACCTTCATATGTATTGTACCAACCTTGGTACCTTACTAATTATCCCCTATTGACATAGTTACCCTAATAACTAGTTATCTTATTAACCTAACTACTATACTAACTACCTACCCTACTAACCTAACTACTTTGATAACTACATACCCTATTGATTTAACTTCCGTATTGACCTAACCATTGTATTAACTACCTACCTTACTAACCTAATTACATTACTATTTAGTAACCCTATATACACAACCACCTTATTGACATAAGTATTCTATAAACCTAGTCACCTTGATAAGCTAACTTGTTTCCTATATACTAACTTACTTGTCTACCTAGTTACCTTGCTAATGTCACTTTCTTCCTACTTATTAATTTGCCTACCTACATGCCTACGTACCTTAATAATTTATCTACCTTGCTCCTTGAACTTCCTTTCTATTTACTAACTTGCCTACTAACCCAACTACCTACCTACTTACCTGCTTACATATTTATGCACCCACCCTCCTACCTACCACTATGTTCACAAACTTACCTATGTTTTTTACATAGCCAAATACCTAACTAATTACTTACCCACTTTTCCCACCCCCTTAGCCCCTTAATCCTACCTATCAATATATTAAGGTTCACCCTAGTTCATGGATGATGAACATAGGTCCCCATATGTAGGTATTAAAAACAATTTATAATGGAAATAATGTCATAATTGTAACCATTTTGGTTTAATTAATGCATATTTTACTAAATTTTGTTTACCTAATTTATTTATAAAATGGACATTACAATACTTCTTTTCATGTAATTATTATAAGTATATACTATTGGATTATGGTTTAGGTTTAAGGTTGGGACACATAAATTAGTTAACAAGTTTTTCACATATTTATAATAATATTAACTTAAACTAAATTAAATTTGGGGGAAAATTTTAGGGTTTAGACATATGTAAATTAATACAATTTGATTCTATATCTTTTTCAAAAAGAGTGGAAAAAAATAGTTTAGAGAGATCATACAAAGGTAAGAGACATACCTTTTCTTTTGGTTTTTTACAAAATTTATTTGATTTATTTTAAAGATTAAGGTTTTTTTTTTCAGTTAGTAAATCTTTGTAATTTAAGAGCTTAAAAATTTGGTTAAATTTTATTTTTATTTTTTTATTTTTTTTGCATTATATAATTTGTATATTTTGTATAGTTTTTTGGGGTTAAAGCATATATCATTAGGACTTTCTTTTGTTAAGGTTTGTATATTTAGGGTTGTAATAGGGCTTATGTCAAAATATCATTTGGATTTTTAGGGTTATGCCTTATGATTTAATGCATAGGAATTTGGTTCATATATATCAGGGCTTAAGGTTTATATTCTAAACTTTGCTCATTATATTGATTTTTGATCTTATCATTTGTTTAGATTTATAACACAATTATGAATTTCCTTTGTTTCCATATGTTCCATAGTTATTAAAGTTCAATATTTCCTAACCCACTTTTATTTAAATGTAATACCCGTATCGTATTGTGATAATTCATTAACCATGAAACATAAAAATATTTTTAAAATATTTGATTCCCTGCCAATACATCATGAAATTCGTATTTTCAAAATTATTTATTCACCTTATAGTATGATTTAACATATATAAAAATGAACATAATGCAAAATTGGTCACATTGATGATACATGGGGTTAACGTATAATGTAAAATTTACCATTTAATGTTAAAATTATGGTTTAGGTTTAGAGTTTGGGACATATAAATTAATTAATATTTTTTTTACAAGTCTATAATAATTAAAATAAATCTAAGGTGCATTTTGGGTGGAATTTTTAAGGCTTAAACATATGTAAAACAATGCAATGTTATTTTATATTTTTAAAAAGAAAGTGAAAGAACTTAACTTGGAAATATTACCAAATGGTAAGAGACATACCTTCTTTTTTATTTTGTTACAAATTTTATTTAATTATTCAAAAAATTAATGCCAAATTTTTAGTTAGTGAAAATAAGGACATGTGCAAGTATTGCAAAATTATATGAATACTTAGACCTAAATGTAATATTCATATTCAAGTTCATTTCGATATAACCAATAGGTGATTTAAATAATTTGAGGTGCAGACCCAACCCTAAATGCAATACTCACATGTAAGGTCAGTTTAAAATAAATGGTTTGGGTACCCAAAATATGTTTATTTATAGACCTAAATTAATTTTATGAAAATTAATTATCATGAATAATTATCTAAAATAATGATTTGAATAATTTATCAACATAAAAAATCTAATTAAAATAATAAATTAAATATCAAATTATTGATCTGACTTTTAGATTTAAATTTTAATTATTTGAATAATTAAGGTTCAACCAAATAATCAATTAATTAATATTTTAAAAAATGATTTAAAAAAATGATAATCAATCATTTAGATTATCTAAAATATTTTCTTAATATTTTTGAAATTATGACATCATTTGTTGATATTTAAATTAGATTATTATGTCATATGAGTCCCATAAATATTACAATGGAAACCTATATGCAAGTATTACAAAAGATGTTAAAAATCAATAATTAATTATAAACTTATATGCAGGTATTATAATGGATGTTAAAAAAATCAATTACTAGACCTATATGTGGGTATTGCAATGGATGTAAAAAAATCAACAACTATTTATGAGACCTGTATACGAGTATTGCAATGGATGTAAAAAAACCAATAACTATTTACAAGACCTATATGTGGATATTGCATATTTGAAATGGCCTTATGGAAATTATAATAGAAAGGATGTAGGTATTGCACAATGTTCATTTTGATCTTTGTAAACCTTAGACAAATTAATTTAAAAATGTGCATATAGGACTATTTAAGTTTTGATTATTACGTCTAAAACACTAAGAAGATGATTAAAAAAAAAACATATATGATTAACCATATACCCATCAAACAAAGGTGATTAAAAGAAAATATTATATTGATAAAAGATGTATAAAAATGGGTGGATAAAAAAATGCTAAAAAATCCAATGAAAAAAAAAGTTTTTTATAGAATATCAAAGGATTAAAATTCAAAAAATGGGTAGTCCAAAAACTAAAAGGGTTGAAAAAACTTAACTAACTATATAAAGTGAAAACCTTAAACCATATCATTATTTACAATGTCATGTTTAATTCAGTAAACATTTGTTGTGTTTGCAGCCCTTGTTGCATGACAAGCAATGTATAGATGGCGACGTTGCATCTCAACATGAACTACATTTGTAACAAACTCCTCCTTTATTGTGCCCTGAACCTTATAAACACCTAAAAACCACCAAATTAAACTTTAACCTAACACACCTTGGATGAAACAAAATTATAAAGAAACAACAAACATTGATTATTATTTTTTCTTACCTTCCATGAATTATTTTTTATTCATGGAAATCCAATATAGTTATTAACTTTTATGTCCAACTTGTTTTAGTGGATTCTCAATCTTAATTTTTAATATCCCATTTCATTTTCAATCGTCGTGCATATGCAGAATGAATGGATCAAATCATTTCTTGTAAATTTTCGTCCTTTTCCATCCATGATGTTGCATTTCGAGGCACACTTCCCATGCCCTAAGCATTAAGACCCAACACCTATAACAATTGCTTTGAAGCTAATTTGACCAAAGTTAGTTTTGGTAATGGTGGACATTGTTCTGTAACAATTACCAATTTATCCCATTCGAGTCGAGTTTTAGCACGAACGTAACTAGCAACCTTTTGATCATTTTGCCTCCACATGGCCATGGCATCTCCCAAGATGTGAACGTTCATTTTAACATGGTTTTGATGTCGAGCACCTCCCTTGAAAGTTTAAAGCCTCCTAGGTTTTGCCTTTTTTGCCATTAAACCATGCACCTTTTTCAAATGATTGGTCAACAACCATTTGGCAAAATATGCAATAATATAAATGTTAACTTTACACTTCCATTTCAACCCAACCTTCATCCATTCTTTGTCCTTCCGAATCATGTTAGGTGAACAAGGGGGTGTTGGTGGTTAAAAGGCTTGGTCAATTTCAAGTTTTGGACCTAAACCAAAAACTATAAAAATAATTAAGTCCTTACTTTGTATTATAAACCCTTAACCTTAAAACCTTAGACATAAAAGATCACACAACAAAATGTAGGTATTGCAAACCATAATATCACATAATTAGATGCAACTATTGTAAACTTTAACCTCTTTTAAGTATTGGAAGGTGCGGGTATAATTAAACTTAAATAGTTTTGCACACTTTTTTTTTTCTGCATTTAATTTAATGTATGTAAATTCTAAAACAATCTAACCCACCACTTTTTGATTGAAATTCCCAATCTGTATTAGGAGGGATCTCATTATTTGAATTACAAACAACCACCATTGCCAACTTTAAAATCACATGGATTGCTTAATTCATCAACTTTTGGTTTTGATGGAACAACATTTTACTTCCCAATTGTTGGTTCTAATGAAACAACATTTTTCTTCTAGGCTTCCAAATCACTATTAACTTTCTTTAATTTCCTTCTTTTAGCCATTATAACCCTAAACATTAAAAAAACCACCAGATCATTGTTAATTGTCAATTTTAATGAACAATTAAAAATTCTTCGTAGCAAAAAGACTATAAAAAATGAAAAAGAAAAAGAAAAAAAGAAAGCAAGATAATAAAAAAGAAAAAAAGAAAGAAGGCGATGTTTTGTTATCATTGCTTTCTTTGTAACAAAACACTTAAAGAAGGTGACAATAGTTGTCGTTGCCTTTTTTGTAGTGACACCAATAAAAACAAAAAAGGTGATGGTAGTAAGATTATTGCTGTCATTTTCTTCACTTAAAGCATAAAAAAGAAAAAAATGGGCGATGGTAGCAAGCTTGTTATTATTGCCTTGTTCGCAACAACAACAATTAAAAAAAAACAAAATGTGATGGCAACAAGCTTATTGTTGTCACTCATTTTCCCTTCAAGCAAAAATTGTTGTCATCACCCATTTTTTTCTTCTTTGTATTTGAAGTGAAAATGGGTGACGACAATAAGCTTACTACCATTGCATCCTTTTTGTTTTGGTTGTGAATAAGGTGATGACAATAAGCTTGTTGTCATTGCCTTGTTCATAGTAACAACAACAAAAGAAGAAAAAAATGTGATAGTAGCAAGTTTGATGCCATTATGTTCACTTCAAACAAAAACAGAAAAACAAAAGAAAAGGATGACGACCATTGATGTCATCCTCTTCTTGTCAAGTAGAAGAAAAAAAAATAGAGAAAAAAAAAATTCAAAGAAGGGAAGGAGCTTACCTTTCTTCTCCTACTTCTACATTTGGGATGAAGAGCTCCTTTTGCCTTCTCCTCTACACGTTCCTTCAGTGTTGAGCTCTCCACCCTCCTCAAGCCTTGTGTCTCACGTTTGTTCAAAGTTTTGAGCTACTTAAGCTTGAGAGCTCGGAAGAGCTCTCACGATGGAGTGAGGAGGAAATGAGGTGAGGGAGGTAGGAGGGGGGAGGTAGGTAGGATGGGGGGAGGGGGGAGGTCGGTAGGAGGGGAAAATTTTGAGGCAGAGAAGGGGGGCCGAAAAATCCCCGGGCAGGGGAAGAGGATGTGTTTTTGGTTCATCCCCAAAAAGGCTTGAATGGTTTCATCCTGAACTGGTGCACTGGTGCCTACTGGTTCACTCCAGGCCTTATGCCACTCTTATCTCAGACAATGACAGTCATCAATTTTCTTGATTTTCCATAATTTGGTGTTCACTGTGGATGTCTTTAGAGATAATCTCCAACTGGGCATGAAATGGGAATCTGCCGTCCAAATTGGTGCCCAAACAGTAATGCCGAATAGGTATAGTTTTCTAAATAACTTTAAAGTGGGGTTTTATTAGGAAACCCTCCAATTCAGAGTTCCTGAAAAAAGATAAATATTTTCGCCAACAGCTTCAAAAGTCCTATGCCTAGGAGTGCCAATTCTAATCCAAAATGAATTCACTTTTTCTTTGAATTATGTTTAAGATTGGCAATACCTCAAAACATGATCTGGTCTACTTAGAAAACCATATGATGCCATCAGAAATCATTCAAATTTATACTTTGGGGATAATGTTATTCTAGTACATAGATAGCATAATTTCATGAAATATTTCCAAATTCTTTTAATTGATCCATAACTTACAACATTGAGTGCAAAATACCTTTTGGACATAGTAATAGCAGTGATATTTCTTTCAATTTTTTGATGTTGCATCATTGGCTAGTGTCCCAAGAGGGATTTAGCATTGAATGGTAACAGATTTTTAGAACCTGTCCAAATAATTAAAAATGATTAGTTTAAAAATGCTATCAAGCTCAAATCAGAGTACAAATGAGGCAACCAAATTTCAGAAAAATGTTTTTTTCCTGAAATTTTGGCAATTTTTTAATAGAATGTGGATAAAAAGTTACATAATGAATGAAAAGGAGAAAAAAGTTTGCATTTATGGATGAAAAGTTATAGAATGAATGTGAAGTTGAAAAAATGTTGTACAACATAAATGACAAGTTGTAAAATAAATTAACACATGCAACATTCATCCATTGTGTAACCTTTCTTAAGGAATTGGAAGGCTTGGAAGCCTTCAAATTGCCCCGAAACAGGGATGTTTTCTCATAGACTTGACTTGGGCCTCTTGTGCCTCATGCAACTTGGTTAAGGAAATTGCTTGAAGAAACTCGAAGAAACTTTCTTTTCCTTGAGGAAGTTGCAAGTCCTCCTTCTTCCCCAAGCAACTTGGTCAAAAAAGTTGCCAAATGAAATCTGGTTAAGTCTCTTTCTCCCCAAGAAAGTTGAGAAAGGTGGATTAAACCCCCTTCTACTCAAAGAATTTGCAAGTTTTCACCTTCGGAGGGCAACTTGTTTGAGAAAGTTGCTCAAGGGTTGCATCCCCTTTTTCATCTGGCCATGAAAAAAAAATGAAAATTTGGCAAAAGAATCAAACTCCTTTGGATTAAAGGCTTGGGAGGAGGATTTAAATCATTTTAACAAGATTTTTTTTCTTGAAATAAGGGTGCAAAAAAGATCGTTAAAAATCATAATTTGAATACAATCCAAATAAAATAAAATAGTTTCCTTGTTGAGCATACTATCTTGAAACTACATCAAGCCCAATGCTACATTAAATTTGTTACACCTTTAAGTGCTTGCCCCATAAGCAATGGTTCTTTTTAAAAAGTTGAACCTGAAAATTCTTGGGTTTTGAAATATTTCAGAAACCAAAACCATTGGGTCTCTAGTTCTAAATTCTTTTTCAAAACTAGATTTGGTAGTTATTAATGCACAGGTTCCTACCAAAACAATTAACAGGGAGTTTGTTACATTGCACCATCCATTTACCCAACCTATTTGGATCTTGGAAGGAGAATATCACACACAAATACCCGAACTAAGGGCCACCTTAGACAGGGGTCCAAGGACCAAAAGCCCAAGGACCAATTTGAAGCAAATTGAATCTTGAATTGGACCTTTCTTCACATGAAAAGAAATCACTTTTTCCTAAGGTACAATGAGTGTTTAAAGGCTTGGGTCTAATTCCAGGGTCCAATATAAAAAATGTGTCCTTGACATGTGAGAGGATTAGGTGAATCTATGGTTTTTTATTTTTTCTTCTTCTCATTTTTCATGATTTTTTGTTTTTCTTATTCTTTTTTACTCTTACTACACACAATGGATGAGTGTAGGCACAAAGATATTGGTAGCTTTAAATGGACTTTGACTTCCAATGGAAGAGCTCTCCTTTAAGCTTTGTTTTGGGTGAGTGTAAGCATAACATAATAGGACTTTGGTTGAAAATGCATTCTTCTAGCAACCATCTTGTGAGGATTCGCAAAATCAGTCATGTCAATTCTAAAATCAGTAAAAAATGGGGGAGCTAGTGTGCCCTCAACAATGTTTTCAATCCATAGCATGTTTTCCATTCTCATAGAATTTGAGCAAAAAGGATAACAAAACACAGTGAAAAAACCAAAAAACAAAAAAATTAGCAACTTTGAACCCTAGCTTACATTTTGGTTCCAAACCATGAGATTTCCTTGAAGTTCTTCTTTTTCGACTAGACCAATTGGCTTTCCCTCCAAGATGATGTTATGTAAACTAAATCACAATTTGATTTGTCTTGGTCTCCAACCTTCATCTAAAGGCCTTGGGACAATTTAAAGCTCTTAATCAATAGAAATACTCGATTTCATTGGACCCTGCTCCCTAGACCCTTGTCTAAAGTGACCCTAACTATGGCCAAATCCTGGAAGGGATGTTGCATTACCACTCCATAATGTGAAATTGTACAATCCATTGCTTGCTGATTAACTTATTGCAAGGCCACGGTTTAAACTTCAGCCTTTTTTCATGAAACTCATGTTGCATTGTCTATGTATAGCAATTTTTGCACTATCACCATTGCTATGGTTGGTATTGTGTTCAAAAACCTTGTAGGTCCATAATGTTTCTTCAATTCAATTCAATTCAAAAAATCAATTTTGGGCAGAAGTCAAATTGACCACTCAATTTTGCAATAGAACCAATGGTGTTTTTTTGATCCTTTTCAAAAATCAATTATACATTTACAAACTTAATGCATTTTATTTTTAGGTCAAATTAATAAGTAATATTTTTAATTTTCCAATTACCAAATATTACCACATATATCAATAAAGAATGTACATAAAAAATAATCTAATCTACAAATAAGTAGCAAAATAATACTCTTTGAATGTAAAGTGTACCGAACAAATACAAAGTCTCCCCCACACACCCCCCAATTAGTTAATGATTTATTTTTTAGTTTGAGTCCTAAGTCTACACATTAGGCTTCTAATTAATAACTAAAAATTTAAGATTTAACTTTTAGTCTCAACTGAAAGTATTAATTCCATTATAAATTTCAATTTAGTGTTTTAAAATATATTTTCAATTTCTTAATTCAAGGTTTTTATCTTATGTTTTCAATTATGTATATTTTTCATTTAAAGGATAAAGAGTTTTATTTTATGGTTTGAGTTTTAGCTTTAGAATTTAAAATTATGGTTTAAAATTTTAGTTAACATCATGTCAGTTTATTTAAAGATTTTTTTCAAATTTGTAACTATTTTTTCATTTTTAATGTTCTTATTGTTTAGATTTCAAATTTTTTTATAATATGGTTTGATTTAAGGTTCTAGTTTTAACCTTTTTCTTGGATTGTTCTTTAAGTTTTCAAATTTGATTAAAATGAAGTTCAGAACATTTAACATCAATTTGAAGTTTTGCAATTTTCTTGATATTAAGGTTATAACTTAAGGTTTTGTGCTTTTATTGATATTATGGTTGTAATTTAATTATTTTTCTATTTAGCATTTTTTTATAATTCTAGTTGTAATTTCGGGTTTGTGTTTTCTTAAAATTTATTGTAGAGAATTTTATAGTTGTACAATCCTTTAGTATTCATTCTTTAAAATATTTTAACATATCCAAATTTACTAGTATGCCATATTCTTTGCCTTAATGAAAAGTAAGTAAAAAATGTTTGGAAAAGTAGAGAAATTTGTGTTGATGTATATTAGACAAATTTAGCATTTTATATTATTTTCTGAACATGAAACAATAAAATTATATGATAATATTGTATCATTATCACAAACAACTAACTTATAACAAATTTTGATATAGAATTTATTGCAACACTTTTTAATGAAAACCCATTTGAAGAAATTAATGTAATTGTAGTTTGAGCCTAAAATGCAAGCGTATTCTTTCCTTGCGATGCTAATTTTTTTACAAATAATATGCTTTTGAAATGCCCCACTACAATAATTGGAGATTCTAACAAAGGCACACTAACAAAAACATCACAATAAAAAAATGTTACAAACATGTATGGACATATAGAGTTTTGAATTTACTTTTTAAAAAAAACACAACTGTTAACAATACACAAATAGACCATATATATGGACCAATACATCTATCAACAATGTCATTTTGAATCAATAGAACTACCTTATTGGACATATCATAAATCAATATATTTTACCTTCAAATAACAAGTTTATATTTTTTGATTTATCATATGACAAAGTTAAATAAGAGTGATCTCATCATGAAATACCTCTCTATATGTGCTAGCTAGCATTTCATAGGTACACTAGCAATAATATTATTTTAAATTGGTGAATATATTTTTAAACATAAATATTCAGGAATATCACATGTTTTGAAAATGAAAACATGTGTTCAATTAGCTTATTAATGATATGTATAAAACATCTCAAATAAATTACATGCTTTTGGATGATTTCAAATCTCTAACATATCAAGGATCCAAATTTTGAAACAAATAAACTAAAATATATAATCCATGTTTATCCCCAAAAATCTGAAAATTACAATTCATATTTACAAGCCCAAATGTGTCAAAATAAAATAAAATTCGTACATCATTCAATTAATACCATATGGCAAGGTCTAGTGTTCATAAATGGATCAAAGCTATATCACTCATAAATGGATTGGGGGTTTTTTAACTAATTGGAAACATATGAAAAATGTACAAAAACATTTTCAAGATTTTTTCATGCATTTCAATTTAAAGGACACCTCCACATCTTTGTGCTTCAGATTTTTCCCACATTTTAGAAAGATGCAAAAATGTTTTGAAAGGACACCTTGTTTAATTATCCACAACACCATGTACAATGTAGGACCATATTTCTTTGTTATTTTGAAATTTAAAAAAAAAAACTGAAAACCTAATACTTATTTGAAAAAAGAAATGAAAAACATAGCAACATATAACAATGTTTTTTCAAGTAATTTTTCAATGCAACCAAGGTGCCAATCATCCATAAAAAGATTTAACCAAATTTGACTATAAATTAAATATGAAATACAATGAAATACAAGGATGTTAATCATCCTTCTATATTTTTTACACATTACATACCAATGTTTTTTCATTTTTTCAATTCTATTATGTAGCTAAAGTGGTGATCATCCATTAGATGAAAACAAAGATGTCTAAAAACAAGAAATGAAAGTAAAAAAAATTAAGCATCCATTTATATTTTTTGCTAACTTATTAGAACTTAAAGCAAAAATTTGGTAACTTTTCTTCAAAATTCCACTCAAATTTGGCCTTCAAAACTCTTTTTTTCCCCATTTTCCAAAAATGAATCACCTCAATTATGAGAAATTTCGTTTTAAGAAACCCTTCCTACATATTGAATACCAAGTAAAGAAGGCTAGTAGTGTTTACTATTTTTTAAATCACTTCTAGCCAAGGTTTATTTTTTCAATTTTGAGGTATATTCAAAATTTTGGAAAAAAATTCCAAAAAAATTGCAAAACTAGTTGAACCTACATTTAAAAAATCAATAATTTAAAAAAAAAAATCTTAATTTTTTTTGTTAGGAAAAAAACTTTGTCCCAAATAAAGTTTGGATGATTGGAACCTTAAATTATCATTCCAGTTTTGGCAATTGAAGCCTTGATTCCATTTGGTTTGAATTTTTTTACTTTTGAATTTCACCATTATAGGAAATGTTATTATCAATGTTGTCTTTTTGGCAAAGTTTCAAAACTTGGCAACAAAAAAAAGGCCTTTGCAAATTAGCTCGAAAAAATTTGACTGTTAGATTGGAGGCAAGTTGCCAAGATGCAACCATTTGGTGTCAAGCTATAGCCATCTACCTAATCAATAATTCATGTTTGGTGCTGGATTGACCACCTTACATTGTCAAATGCCACAACCCTCCCCATTATGGGCCCCTTCTCACATCTCACCTCACTTAGAGCTCACAACATTTGCAAGAAGTTATGTGCACATTGAAACTAAGATCATTCCAAGTAGTGAATGCCAATTTTTCTTGGTAGCATGCTTAGTAAGATGAGTTCCATTAAATTTTGGATCATGCTATGGAGGCTAGAAGCAAATAATGGTGAAAGAACAAATGGAAAACTAGCACTATACTTCAGTGTGAATGCATTATTTCTATGTGAATGCATTCAAAGAAAATCCTCACACTTGACCAATATCCTTGGCCTTCCTAAGTGGGGTGTGGTGTCCATCCCCCCTCATGTTTTGGCCAAGGTTGAGAAGGATGAAGGACTTGCATCATTAATTCGTGGGAGCAAGGTGGCATATGCAAAGGCCTTGAGGGCCTCTTGGGATTCTTGGAGTTGGAAGAAAGGTTGTAATAAAAAAACATGACATTCCAAGATTAAACTATTCATCACCTATCATGAACTAGAAATGATGCATGGTTGGTAAGTTTATTTGCATTTCATGGTGTTCATGCAAATCACATCACAATCTTTGTAATCGATGTTCTTGAATCCTAACTATCTTTATCTTTGATTTTTAAGATTCGTGGCACAACTATAGAGGAGTTTGTGGGTAATGTAATCAAGATTGCAATGGCCAACCACCAACTTTTCACTTGACACTATGTGCAAAATGCACATAATGCGATGCCTCATTATCAAAAGGCTAAAGGCATTTCCTTTGCTTCATCTAATGATAGTTTAGATATTGAGGTTGAAAGTGATTAGAGATCTATTGATATTGATTAGATGACCTAACTTATTATACATACACATTAAGACTCATTTTGTACTTTCGGATGATTACTAACATTCATATATTTTGATTCATATCACTTTTTGTTTCACTTCAAATCCAATAAATTGAAAATACCTGGAACATCAACAAACTTTGTGTTCAAATTAATGGGAAACTTTTGAATGGCCAAAACCAAAAAACCCATCTTAAAAACAATCACAATACCTTCATCTAACATCATAGAATCTACATTGGTGTCTAGAACCACAATGCAATACCTTTATCAATGTATTAGAAAGCTTCTTGGTCAATCTTTTGGCTTTGCAATACCCTCATCATGATATTGCAAACCCATTGGTCAATTTTTTACTTATACAATGCCTTCGTTCTGGTAATGCACACCCACTATTCATTTACTTTGGTTCTATAATACCCTCATCTAGGTAATGCAAATCCATTGGTCATTTTCTTGGGTATTGCAATACCTTCATATTGTTGTTATTTGCTAAGTCATATAAGCCACACATTCAATACCCTCATACAGGAACATTTGGGAACTTCACTGCCAATTCTAGGATGCGAATATTACAACATAGATGATCAATGGTGTTCAAGGTATAAAAAGAGCTAGGTATGCCTACCATTTTGCATTACTTGCATCACGAGCTACAATCATCTACACCAATGATATTTGAAAACCTAGATGTAGGTATTGTTAAATTCCTTTGATTTTGTGTTCAAGGGAGCCTAATCTAGATATGATTATAGTTTTGCAATACCCATATCGCATGGCCCCTATACCATGTAATGCCATACCTTAATGATTCCCAAACAGGATTGGAATTTACTATTGCTTCATAATACTAGCACAACATAGTATGTACATTAGAATTAACATCATATATAATTGCAATACCTACATTGGGGTTTAGGGTTCAAGAATGTAATTTTATATTGCCTCATAATACCTCATATCAGAATATGTACACTAGAATTAACATCATACAAAAATGCAATACCCTTATCAGGGTTTAAGGTATTAATGACCTTCTATGAGGGGTTAAAGTACATATAATTGGTTCATTTGCAATACCTTCATATGGGTGGGTATAAATATTTTATTTATGACCTTCCATGAAGGCTAGAGTACATTCAATTAATTCATTTGCAATACTTTTGTATGGGTGGTAAAAATATTTTACTTATGACCTTCCATAGGGCTGGAATACATACAATCAATTAATTTGTAATACCCTAATTTGGTTGTGAAAATTTTTTATTTGTGTGCTTTTGTAATGAGTCCCAAATCCCAACACTAACTCTAACCCTAATTTTTTTGCAATACCCTTGTGTTGTCCATTCTATCATCATTTTTGACAATTGCAAATTTGTGACGATTAACAAGGAGGGAGGTCGGTTGGTAACTTAGTGCGTTGAATTTGGTAGGTACTTGTTTTGTTGGCAAATAGGCAGGGTGGGAGGTGGGTAGGTAGCTGGGTAATTGGGTGTGTGGGAAGGTGGGTAGGTAGCTGAAAGGATAGTACGTAGGTGGGGGTGATTAGAATAAGCAGGCAATTAAAAAATAAGTAGGTCAGTTTTGGGTTGGGGGGCATGGGGGAGGGAGGAACAAAAAGAGAAATCTGCTGAAAGGGGATTCACTCCTTGTTTTTCCACTATGTTGAATTTGATAAATGATCACCAATTTGACCCTTAATGTGAGTATATCAATTATTAAGTGGGGGCAAAATTGAAACAAACTCATAAAATTAAGGAGCAAATGATTTAATATGACTATTGAGCGTGTGTTGGTATGTAGATATGCCACAATCAACGAATTTTGATCTACTTTATTACTAGAATTGGCATTTGTATGTAATTGGAGTACATGATGTTGGCTATTGATTCATAATCAATAGATAATTGGATTTAACCAATCATTAATTGAATATTTTTGTAACAACATTATGATAAGAGATTTGAGAATTTATTTTCATGAGTATTGAGTTTGGGTGACATGACTTGACAAATTTTGAATCATTAACCACCATAAATGGGCCAAATTTATGTCATAATGTAATTAAATAACAATCAATTGATGGTTATTATGTTGTGGGGGTGAATAAATACAAATTTACAAAATTTCAAATACAAAGATTTGAATGTTAAGATGGTGTTGGTATTAGGTTGTAAAGAGATTAATTAAAAGTTCTACATTACGGTGATAAAGTCAAATAGGGGTTGAGTAGAAAAATTTAAGTTTATGATTTGGGCTAAAAATCTTTTTAAAATGATTACTTTGACAAATGAAATTAAAACTAATTAATGTCGTTCATGTGAACACAATGATTAATTGATTAATGTTGATATCAAATAACAACATTATGAGTCAATTATCATGATATCCCTCTTTCAATTGGATATAAAATTCATAACTAATTATTAGTTTATCAATAATTTAATAAAATCTAATAGATAAAACTACAAGACATCTATACAAGACAAGTTTTTCATAAGATAATTTTGGTTTGTTTTCAAAATAATTGAATTCATTCTCACAAAGGTGATAATTGACACATCTACCTTATAGAAAAGCTACTGGCCTCCATGTTTGCCTTAGGTGTGCAGCCAGGACCAAACTTGTTTGAGCACCTCCATGGTTAGGTTAAGTCTTAGCCAAGCACGGTCTTAGTTTGATCTTGATTTATTTTCAACTAGACATGTGGGTTATTTTGTGTCCTGCTTTGCACAATTGATAACCATCAAACCATCAAAATAGCCAAAAGTGATCTCAATATCCTTAGATGTTTTCTTCAGTTCTTGTGACAGAAACTACTAAAATGATTGACGAATGAATGTCCAAGAAAAAGATTAGGTTAGAACAGACCAGGCCATTTTGTATTTTCCCTTATCTAACTGATATATGAAAATGATCTGCCTGCCAATGGCCCTTTTTTTTAAAGAAAGGAAAATGAAAATTAAGTGATTTTGGAGATTTTCAATTGCCAACAGCATGAACAACAAAGAAAAAGAAATGTCAGATTCCTATACTTGGCTTTCAGTGTGTAGCCAAAATATAGAAGGATTATTGGATATTTGTACTTCATGTTTGGTTTATAGCCGCCACCAGATTTGGCTAGATCTTTGTCACCATTTTTTCCACATTTTTGTATGGATAATAGCCAGTTTGGCTACAAACAAAAAATTCCTAAAAAAACCACTGCTGCCCAACACAGAATCCTACTTACATAAATAAATAAATACAGGAAAAACACCTGACAAGGGAACAAGAGAAGGAAAAAGAAAATATTGCTCAGAAAAGCCCAGAATGCACAATGGGGAGCCCTAAGAGGAGAAATCAAGAAACCTAAGACCTAAACTCATCGCGAGCAGCAGGAAGCAATCCTAGTTCCTTTCATATGGACCCAAATCGAAGAAGGAATCCCATCAAGAGTAATGAAGTAAAGTCAGTTTTAAGTGAGTGAAATTGGACCAAGCTTTAGGGTACAACTTTAGAATGTAACAGAGTAGATTTCTCACAGGCGCACCATACCCTCCTCCACTGCAGCAGGTATCAAGGTTGTGTAGCAAAGGTAAGGTTTTGCCTCTCTCAGCTTAGAGCTATCAGCTTAGAGCTAACTATCCACTTGTTGGATCTGCACACTCACCACTGCCTCAGTTCCTATCCATCACCGCTGACAAGAGACAAAAGAGCACAGCACAGCACACTGATGCTGTTGTTTCCTACCTTACACTCTTACACACTAGAAAACACAGCAGCTTTACGTGTAGAATAAAGCCCAAGGCCAGGCCAGGCCATTCCAGGCCGTGGGCTTTATTGGATTACGGGCCTGTGCAAGGTTTCGTCCAATTCTAGTAAAGCCTAGGGTTGGGTGAGTGTTTTACTGAGTGTAAAGACCTGCCCCAAAAAATAATTCTTGTGTTATATTATGGGAAAAAACCAAAAAAAATTGGGGGCATTTTGAAAAACAGTTTACTAGTTGAGTGTTTTATGGAGTGTAAAGACCTGCCCCAAATAATAATTCTTGTGTATCATAGGAAAAAACAGTGGAAGTAAAAGTACATTGGGTAATGTAATTGCCCTCCAATTACACTGGCACCAAAGCCCTAATGGTTTTCAGGGTGATTCACAGTTCTCACAAATCAAAGAACCAGTTTGGTAGGTATATAACTGCAAATTCCAAAAAATATCTAAATTAATCAAATCACATTTTATAAAACAATTAAGTTCTTTGCTGGTTCTTTCATGAAAACAACCTCTCCCTTCAGGATCTTAAAAATAACAGGAACTGGAGTTTCTTTCATTCTCAAAATGTTCCAAAAACAACCTCAACTACTAGGGGTTCCTTTGATTATAAGATTTTTATAAAAAAAACCCCTAAACCAAAGGTTATTGACAAAATCAAAAATTAACTGCCCAACACCACTGGTGCACACAAGTGAGAGGATGGGTTTTTTTTTAAAAATGAGAGGGGAAATTATTCTGGAATTACTTGCAAAAAAATAAAAATCTGTGAAATAATATTGAAGTTCAAGTAGGTAGCTCATAACATACTAGGCTAGAATTTCAGTGATGTGCTTGGCTTGAAAAGAATTGGGAAATTTGTTTGGGTGGGTGGTTTGATTTTTCAAGGGGTCAAAAACATTCCTGCCTACCATCATGTGGGCCATACTGTCTAAGGTTGTCCCAGTGCAAGTACTAAACCAGCTCAGCTGAGCCCAGCTCAAGCTCAGCTGAGCCTTGAAATGAAATCTGAGTTTGCTGCTCACAAAAAGCACCTTCTGCACAGATTGGGAGTTCAAATCCCAAACTGGACCCCTTCTCCTCAAGGCTCACGCTCTGTGAGGACCAGTCAGTGACCCTGGTGGTTAGGGTTGTGGCTCTGTCCCCAGAGTTTTTAATACCCCTGAAGGAAAAAGCACCACCTTCTGCAACCTTAAAGCAAGCCCAGCAATGAATTGCAAAAGTGCAATCCTCTACTACGTACAGGCCCCAGTAAGTTAAGTGTTTCTGGCAGTACTTTCTTGCCCTTTTTTTCTCTGACCAAAAGCTTTGGAAGAGGTTGGGCACACCACCCAGATGCCAGAGAAACCCTCAAGCCCCCCCCCCCCTCTCCCTCTTGCAGGTTTGGGACACAGGACCTCTTCAATTCTAAGTAGGACCTTTTCCATTTAAGTGGGCCTAGGTGTGGGACCATATGACTTGAGTATTACTTGATGGATGATGGGTTGGCAGCCATCTCCTTTGTCCTCCTTTGGCCTTTCAAGTGAAATTATGGATATCATAGAGATATCTGAGAATTCATCCTGTCATTGGGCCCTCATTTGACCCTCTAAACCATGTTTCATCCCCAATTTGAGTGTATAGGGTACTGTTCCATAAAAATGGGTACCAGTTCAGAAGGTTTGCAGGACATTATTTTGACAAGGCTTGATTTAATGAAGAATCTGAGCAGCAGTCAACACAAATTCAAAACTGGGTGTGAAACTCTCCTGACATTTTGTAAAATCTGAACAACCAACCAATTTAAAACACACTTTTCATCCACTTTTCTTATATAGAAATTCTTCAAACTTTATCTTCATCTTATAATAAATTTAATGAAATGCTTTATGATTTCAAAATGCAATTTAAATAAGTTTTAAATATCTTTTTGAATTTGAATATTGAAAGAAATTTGTTTGAAACAAAATTTTCTTAGGACTACTTTTTTTTGGCATACTTTCTCATGTTTGAACCCTATTGCAAGTAATTCTCCTTCTATCATGGGTCTGACTAGAGAGCACTTCATGGATTTTGGTATCTTATCTTCTAAGTTTCTAATGAAAAGTTCCCTTGCCTCCTTTGTCTTTAGACTGTCTACACTCTTGGGATATATTGCTTTGAATAATAATTCTTATAGCAGGAAACCACTTCTTCTTGGGTTGTCACCACTTGCCCATCCTCCCCTTCTAGCTTTGTGATTAACACTTGTGTCCTCCGCTTTTTGATTGCGTCGAAAAATTCCTTAGTGGCAGAATGCCCCATCTCCAACCATTTGAGCCTAGATCTTAAGTTTCACTCATCAACTCTTGTCTCTTCAAACTCTTTAATTCCCCCCAGTAACTTATCTAACCATTTTTTAATTGCATAGTCCTATGGGTCATTTTAGAACATTTCATGCATGATTTCCAACCTTTTTTCGCATTTATTTTTCCACCATTTTATTCTCCTCTGCCTTCCTAATACAAAAGAACTGTGAAATTTAACCACCTTCCATAGCTTGGAGGAAAAAGGTGTTGTGTCCTTTGACCCTTCCCATAATTATATCATGTCAAAAATCACATCCGAATTGTCTAGGTACCTAGTGCTCCTTCGAAAAAAACCTCTTTTTGTATGTTTTATTTCCCTACAAGTGTAGATGAAAGTTATTGGACATCGGTTTGATAAACTGTAGTCCCCCAAAATCACATATTTGTCAATGGAGTCTAACTGGGAACTCCCATTCACTCTAAGAGCATAACATCTATCAAATCTGGGCATCACCCTTGTTCCATCTTTCCATCTGTTGTCCAAGGAAAATTTGAGGCTTCCTTTGCGGTCAAACATGTTTTCCACTTACAAGTGCTCCAACATTTGTTCCAATGCCAATTTTTTAGATTGTGACATAAGCTTGCCACAACTGTTAATTTGTCTTTTCTAGCTTCAACCATGTTCCAATCCCCCACAAATATCCATCTACAGTTCTTAGGGAGACATTTCACCATTTCGTCCCATAAACAACAATGGTCCTTTGGATTGTTGGGTGCATAAACATTTGCCACCCCAAGATCCCCACCTAATAACCTTCTCAACCTAGTCCAGTGTATCCTATTCACCATAAGTTTCCACTCTTCAACTATTGTAGTTCCCAACCTCTCAGCCATTAGTGTGGACAACCCCCCTTTCCTTGCCCTATCATATTTTACCTTGAACTAGGTTTTAAATACCAACTCTTAACTTCTTTCCAAACCTTAAACCCTAAATTTTTAGCCTTTTCACCCCACAACTTGTGTTTTTGAAAGAACAAAATATCTAAGTTTGGAGTAAAATCCTTTTGATACATCCATAAACTTTGAACAACCATATCATCATTCAAACCCCTCACATTTTGTGTCATAATTCATATATGCATGATCATCTTGAATAGGATAGGTTATGTTCATTCTTTCCACCCCTTTCTACTTCAAACTTCAGATTGTACCCCCATTTGGATATGGGGTGTGCCTCCTTAAGCTTCCTTCATTCTCTTTCATAACCCTATGAGCATCCAGCTTGGCTTGATATCATGAATTAGGCTTAAATTAATTTTGTCTGGACTCCATTTCTAAACCCTAGTTAGTAAAAATCTAATTCATCTTTGTTTTCCTAGACTCCCTTCTTTTTTTGATTCCAACACCTCTGTTGAATTATGTATCAATCCTTTATTAGACATCTTGAAGCTATTTTTATCACTTCTTGTGACTATGGTGGATTTAATTCCTTACTTTCATTCCTCCACCACTTGAGGTTTTCAGTGGAAATATCTTGCATAGGCTCATGGTCCTTAGGTGCCACATTTTGGCCTTGATTAGTTCATTCTTCAGACCCCCTCTCTCCTACCATGAAATTGTTCAACCCACCTCCATTGCATTCCACTACCTTACTTAACCCTCCCTGCTTTGCTACCCTTTTGTTGCATGTGATTCTTCTTGGTGATTAGGCCATGGTCCCCTCCCCCATTTCTGTTTATAGTTTCCAACATTTCATTGTTTGTACCTCCTCTTTCTGAGTTCTAGCTATTCCTCCCAAGTTGGGGAAAATTTTCATCCTTCTCATTGACAAGGTCTTGGCTTAATCCTTGTTGAGCTCAAATTAGCCTTACGCAATTTTGATTAAGAAAGGGTAATGTGGCTAAGGAAATTTTGGTTTTAACCTTAAGTTTAAAGGGTTAAGTTAAGACATATGTCCTTATCCCAATAGGGCTTGAGAAGAGGTGGTTTGGTTAAGATGAGGGGGGGTAAATAGTTTGGCCGGATTAAAACAAGGTCGAAGTTTTTATCCTTGTTTGAGATTAGCTAACCTTGCTAGATAAGGGGGTATGGATAGGAGGAAAGGTGCTTCTTAGAAGCTTATGGCAATTAGGGTTAGGGTAGGATAGTACTAGTGGCACCTCCAGGGAGTTGAGAAGCAAGGAACTTGTTGATTTATTTTTTCTTCTTCTAGAGTGATGATCGGGGCATGAGGGTGTTGTGAGAAGGAAGGAGTGATGATAATAGTTGTAAGGAAGAACATGAGATCTTGGCATATCATGAGAGGGCGAGATAGGTGAAAATGGGAGGCCACAACATCATGAACCAGCCAACTTTTCAAAGGGTGGTCAAATCAACCTTCATTTGGTGAATGGAGGCAAAATTTTCAAGTAATTGCAATTGTGACTACACAAGTGGGAGGAAAACTCATGAATTGGGTGACTAGGGGGCATATGGTGGACACCAAGAAAAGGTTCTTAGTTCGTGATGCTGAAATTAGGGCTAGGAGTAGAGAAGAGGGGAGGAGTTGAGTTTTTTGGGTTGTTGACCCTCGGAATAAGCAAACAATGGTTTGGCCTCTTGTGAAAGTAAGAAAACAAGATATGTAGAAAGAAGTAGGGTTATCATGTAGAGGTAGAGTCAAGAGGGATTGTTTTTAGGGCTATGGTTAAGAGCTTTGGAGTTGTAGATAGTGGGAGATAGGATTGTAGTGAAGGGAAGAAACTAGGGAACATGTTAAAAGTTAGCTAGAGAAGGGAGTGGAAGGACTCACAATTGGAAGAACTACATTATAACTTCTCCGAAGATGTGAAATGTTTTTGATGTGTAGTGATTTGTCGTGATCTTTGTGGAATGATACTTATATGTATAATTATGGTTTAGGGTTGTGGCTAGTTAAGGAAGGGTAAGAGGAGTAGTAAGGAAGAAGAGTAGGGTTGTTGGCTGTAGCATATAGGAGAAGAATTACCCAGAAAACATAAAAGAAACCAAGGAAAAAGTTGATAGAAAGGAGGACTCTACTAGGTCTGAATATAATTAGGTTTATGGTTGTAGGATAAGAGAGGGGGATGAAAGCATGAAAAATGATCTTGTGGCACCAAGGTTAAAGTCCTTTATAAGGACTACATTTTCCACATGGGAATTTGTTTATTGGTTTATATTGCATTTTTCACACAAGTTTTTTAATTGAATATCAAAATTGAGGCCAAAATGACATATAACATGATAAAAACTCAAATTTTTTTGCATCAAGCCTTACATTATAGTTAAATCTATAACTTTACTTTAAACCATGACTACAAATTCAAAACTATAATAGTGTAAAAGGACATTCGAGTATTAAAATCTAAAAAGGTATATGTATTTTTATTTTTTGAATGTTTTGAACACATGGATCCCTTCTTGTGGAAT